>JADMIO012916762.1_pt1 | contig 66011 bp, 53 predicted proteins | sample 8958161 | NCBI WGS metagenome assembly JADMIO01 (sample SAMN16585339, study PRJNA669376) | soil metagenome | isolation source: Crop rotation soil | place: USA: Cullars Rotation, Alabama | collected 2011
AGCTTGGCGCGCTGTGCTACACCAAAGCGGTGCTGCTCGTCAATTACCACCATGCCCAGGTTTTTAAAAATTACGGGATCCTCAATCAGCGCGTGCGTGCCAATAGCAATATGTATTTTGCCTTCGGCCAGGTTCTCTAATATAAATTTGCGGGCTTTGCCTTTTACGCTGCCGGTAAGCAGTGCCACTTCAACGCCCAGCCCCCTCACTGTTTCAGTAATGCTTTCATAATGCTGGTTAGCTAATATTTCGGTTGGCGCCATTATGCAGGCCTGGAAACCGTTATCAATAGCCATTAGCATGGTTAGCAATGCCACTACCGTTTTTCCGCTGCCTACATCGCCCTGTAACAGGCGGTTCATCTGTTTGCCGCTAAGTGTATCCTTGCGTATTTCCTTCAGCACGCGCTTTTGTGCGCCGGTTAATTCAAACTTTAAGTTCTCTTTATAAAACCTGTCGAACTTGTTATCAATCTTCTCAAACAAAAAGCCTTTGCTAACCTCGCCGCGGTTGGCTTTCATTTTAAGTAGTTGCAGTTGTATTAAAAACAACTCTTCAAACTTCAGCCTGCGGGTTGCTTCATTCAGCAGCGTTTCATTTTTAGGGAAATGAATATTGGTTAGCGCATCTAACCGTGGCATCAGTTTAAACGATTGCACTACATCAGGCGGCAAAAACTCGGGCACATCGCGCTCCCTTAATTGCTCAACCAATACACGTGTAAGCTTTGCCAGGCCCCGGGCATCAAGGTTTTTCTTTTTTGCTTTTTCTGATGTTGAGTAAACAGGTTGCAGGCCTTTGCCGCCTGTTGCTTCAACGGCCTCGCTAACGGGCTCCAATTCGGGGTGAGGTATATTATACTCACCATTAAAAAGGTTGGGGCGACCAAACACCAGGTATTCAATACCGGGCTTCAGCGTTTTCATTATCCAATCAGCTGATTGAAACCACACCAGGCCCACTTCGCCGGTGTTATCTTTAAAAGTAGCTACTACCCTTTTTTGCCGTTTATCGCCTATTTGCCTGAAGCCGGTAATAAAGCCCTTTAACTGTATGTATTGGGTTAAAGGGTTAAGGTCGCGCACTTTATATATAATGCTGCGGTCAACATACCGAAAGGGGTAATACCGCAGCAAATCGCCGAAGGTTTGAACCTCCAGTTCTTTACGCAGCAATTCGCCGCGCTGGGGGCCTACGCCTTTCAGGTACTCAATAGGTGTTTGTAGCGTTGTTGACATTTTGCAGGCGGGAAATTAGAGCAAGCTTTGGAAAAAAACAGATAAATGTTGCACATACGTATTTTGGTAAGTACAATTCAGTTATTTACCCAAATGCGGAATACAAATAGAACGCTGATTATTTATGATGGTTATGGCCAAAGATTATGATGAACGCAAAGGGCAGCTCTCGTTTTATCATTATTATCATAAAAACCATAAATAATCAGCGTCCTATTGCGTTTTGCGTTTCAGTTTATCCTTAAAGCATTCAAGGACATAAGCATGGTGCAAACAGGCTTTAAACGGATGGAATTATATTGGTTAACTTAGCACCGGTATTAACCAAACCCATTATGCGCAAAAGTAAAGAGGAGATTATTATTGAGTTGCAGGATTCTTATGATGCGCTGTGTACTGCCTGCCTGGCAATTACCGATGAGGCTTTCAATGTTTCGAAAGAAAATAAATGGACGCCCGCCGAAAACATACAGCATTTAATTACCAGCACAAAAATGACGGCGATGGCTTATACCCTGCCACGGTTTTTGCACGTAATGCTGTATGGCAAACCAGGCCGCACATCGCATGGCTACAGTAAAGTAATAGACAACTACGTTCATAAGCTGGAGCATGGCGCCAGGGCCAGCGGTGTTTACGTACCCAAAAAGGTAAACTACAAACGCCGCGAGCTGCACAACCGCTTACAGGTAGAAGGTGCTAAACTGGTACGTGCCGTACGCGACAAATGGACTGATGAACAACTGGACCAATACGTTATTAAGCACCCCATACTGGGCCTTTTAACCATCCGCGAACTGGCCTATTTTACCATTTACCATAATGGCCACCATTTAAATACCATCAATACCATTTATTTGCAGGCCAGGGCAACTAGGTAAAGAATATGAGGAGAAGAGTACGCCTGTTTTTGAGATAAAGATTGAGGGTGAGTTGGCTGATGTGTTTCGTTCCCTCGCGCGCTGGGTGAAATTATCTGCATTGGTATCAATCCTGCTTATTGTAGTTGGCGTTACCACTAATATCGTATATATCAAACTTTCATGGGCCGCCAATACTTCAGGTAGCCCGTTAACTTTGATTACCAGGGCTGCATCAATTTTTTTGTTTCTGATTCATTTTGTTGTCATCTTTTTTTTCTTCCGCTTTAGTAAACGCACTTTATCTGCTTTAGAAACCTATAGCGCAGAAACCCTGAAACAAGCATTAAATAACCTGCTGGCCGGTTTTATAGTAGGCTTTACCGTAAATGCCATTGCGTCAGCCATAGATGGATATATTTTATACGGTTACATTTCGAAAATGCTTAAGTAATTATTCTTTTGGTATAATAACTACGCATATTTTAATTACTATATTCATTATGTAATTAAAATAACCACCCGGAATTTTGCATGGAAGAAAAAGAAACACTTTTTGAGTTAAAGGTTGAGCAGGATATGAACGAGGGCCTGCGAGATACCGGCAAGTGGGCAAAATTTGCAGCCATTGCAGGTTTTGTTATTGCCACTGTTGGCGTACTGACCTATGCGCTATATATGTACCACTATTCCCAAACGCGTAAATCAGAGCAGTTGCATTATTTGTTTTACCTGGTGTTATCGGGCGGCCTAATTGCGCCGTTTGTTTACCTGCTTAGGTTTGGCAAAAAAATAACCGCCGCCATAGAGGGGGGAGACCAGGAATATTTCCGCGAAGGGCTTGCGGGGCTTAACTTTGCTATTAAAATTTTTGGAGTGCTTATAGCTACAGTGGCGGCCTTCAACCTTCTTATTTTAATAAGGTCGTTTTTGGCTTTTTCGCGACAATAAAAAACAAACAATTAGAACATTTTTAAACCGGTGTTTATGGTGGAAGAAAAAGAAGAAACAATTTTTGGGCTGCAGCTTGAAACAGAAACCAGCGATATACTGCGTGATGCTGCCAAATGGGGCCGCACATTAGGCGTGCTTTTTTTTATATGGTTAAGCCTTTCGATTATAGGCATTATACTGGCCATATACCAGGTATCGGAACGGCAGAGTGGGCCTGCGGTGATGGTGTTTTTCTTCTACCTGCTTTTTTTAGCCTTGCTTTTTATACCGGCAGTTTACCTTTTCAGGTTCGGTAAGCGTACTATAACTGCTATTGATACAACCGACCAACTAAGCCTTAACCATGGCTTAACCAGCCTTAAGTCGAGCCTTAAGTTTATGGGCATTTATTTAATGGTATTATTTGGCCTTATGGCCTTTGCATTGGTAATAGTTATTATTGATGCAGTTGGAAAAAGCTAAGGCCTATTTTACACTTAAGTAATTGTAATCTTTTATAAGCGTGGTTAAAAACTCCCTTGGGCGGGTGTTGTGGTCTATTTTAAGCGCCTTGGCCACTTTTTCAGAAGTACGGAAAAGAAGGTCGGAGTTGGCATCTTTCAGGCTTTTGTCCAACACGCGTTTAATGGTATTTATGTCGCGGTCGCTAAGGCGCATTACCTGGGTATATACTGGTACATAAGTATCGGCCACCTCCACAAACAAGGTGTCTTCAATAGAGGCCTCGTATTTGGTTGAAATTACCAAGGTGCCGGCGGCTAAGTCGCCAAGGCGCTGGCCGTACTTGCTAAAGGCATAAGAAAAAATGGCGCCCAGGCCAAAAGTGCCAAAATCGGCAGTGCGCATCAGCCACCTTATAACGTACTGGCCAAAAGAGGGGCGGCCACCATCCTCGCGGATAACTTTAATTTTCATTATCAGTTTACCCGGGCTTCGGCCATTGGTAAAGGTTTCAAAAAGGAGGTCGTAAAAAAGGATGGGTGCGTAGAGTATTTTCCAAAGGTAGAAGATGTTGCTTTCCACGCTGTACACCATCCCTTTTAGTATGTAGAAACATATAATGACGTATATGGCCTTGAGGACAAAGTCTATTAGCCAGGCTATCATCCGGCGGCCAAAATCGGCCGATTCGAATTCAAGTTCAATATTAAAGTTGGTGGGAACCCTGATTACGCTCATTCTATGGAGGCTAAAATAAGGGTTTGTGTTTAAAGTAATCTATTCTTCATATATTTCAGCCAAATGCAGGGAAATTGAGGGAAGCGCTTTTTATTAAAAAGAACAAAGCCCGTTGGGAAGAAATACGCCAGCAGAAAAATGTTTCGGTTGACGAGATGTCGGGGCATTTTACGCAGGCGGTTGAGGACCTTTCTTATGCCCGTACCTTTTATGCCCGCAGCGGCATAACGCGCTATTTAAATAACCTGGCTGCCAAATTTTACCTTAACATTTACAGGAACAAGAGAGAAGACGTTTCGAGGTTTTCGTTGTTTTTTAAGCAGGAGTTGCCCATGGCAATTTACCGCCAGCGTTGGTACATGGCCATTGCCCTGTTAAGTTTTATCCTGTTTATAGCCATCGGTATTTATTCATCTATCCACGATGAAAGTTTTGTTAAAGGCATACTTGGCGATAATTACGTTGCCATGACCGAACAAAACATTGCTGAGGGCCATCCATTTGGGGTTTATGGCGGTGGCAACGCCCTAATTAACTGGCTGGGAATATTTTTAAATAACATAGGCGTTGCATTCCTGATGTTTGGCGCAGGGATTTTTCTGGGCATTTTTACTATGTACCTTTTATTTACCAATGGTATTATGGTGGGGGCCTTTGAATATATTTTTTACTCGCACGGCCTTGGCGTAAAATGGATATTGGTTGTAATGATACACGGTACACTGGAGCTAAGCGCCTTTACCATTGCAGGCGGGGCGGGGCTTGCGCTGGGTACCAGTTTCCTTTTCCCCGGTACGCATAAAAGGATGGATGCATTTAAGGTGGCTGCCATGGACGGAGGCAAAATACTGATTGGCCTGATACCTGTTTTTTTGATGGCTGCATTTTTTGAAAGCTTTGTTACCAAGCATGAAGACATGCCACTGGCGCTCAGCATAACCATATTAGTGGTGTCAACGGCCTATGTTATTTTCTATTTTGGCATTTACCCTATAGCCGTGGCAAAAAGGCTGGCGAAAAAGCAGGCGGTTTGAAATGAGGAGATATATGGAACGGTGGCTGATAATTAGTTTGCTGACGCTGGCAGTGCAGGCCGGCACTTTTGCGCAGGAAAGCACCTATCATACAGAAGATGATACAACTGCCACTGTTGACCCCTCCTACAGCAGCGATTATTACAAAAGCAGCCAATACGATTATAACCCCTTAAAAACAGAAGGCTTTAAGCCCATTTACCGGTTTGGCATCCGCGTGGATACTACTTCGTACACTGTGCAGCGCAGCATAAGCCCGGGCATGGTTGAGAAATGGAAAAGCAGTGGCGATTATGATTACCACCCCGAAGAAAAAAAGAAGGAAGTAATAGAAGAAAAGGAGCCTGGTTTTTTTGCCAAAATTTTAAATGCGTTGAACGATTTGTTTTCATCGGGTTCGTTCCAGGTGGTGATGTGGATTGTTTTGTGCATAGTGTTTTTACTGGTGCTATCATGGATAGTGGGGTTCGATTACCGCATCTTTTTTGGTGGTGGTAAAAAACAAAAAACAGCTGAAGAGGTTGCCACCGATAATGAAAACCTGATGCAAACCGATTTAAGCAATGCATTAGCTGCCGCCCTGCAACAGAAAAATTTTAAAATGGCAGTGCGCCTGATGTACCTGATTGTTTTGAAGAAAATGGCGGAGAAGAAGCTGATTACTTTCAGGGATGATAAAACCAACCTGGAGTATGTGCGCGAACTGTATGGCACCGGTTATTACAGCGACTTTTTTAAACTGACCCGCATTTTTGAATACACCACTTATGGCCATTTTGACCTTACCGAAGAAATGTTTGCTGAGGTACAACAGGGCTTTGATAACTTTAATAAAACAGTGTAGGCATTGAAGAAGGTATGGATATATTATGTGTTAGCTGCTATACTGGTTTTGCTGGTTGTGGGTTTTATGTTTTGGGGAAGAAGCAAAAAATTTGATGAGCGCGTTACCCTTAAGCGCAAAGATAAAATACCATACGGATGCGATATTATTTTTAGCAGTTTGCCCGGGCTGTTCAATAAAGAATCGGTAACGGTTAACCACCTGCCGGCATCGGAACTGGAAAGTGAATACGGGCACCGCAATGCTTTTATACTGGTATCGAAATATTTTAATGCGCCGGAGGAAGACATTTTGGCCCTGGTGAGGTTTGCCCGCACAGGCAACGATGTATTTATAAGCGCAAGTGAATGGAACAGCATGTTTCTTACAAACCTTAAGCTTACAGTTTACGGCAATGAAGAAATTGACGATAAGCACCCCAATATTGCTGAAGATTCACTAAGCGTGGAATTACGGGGGCCGGTTTTTAGGGACAAAACGAGTTACACTTACCCCGGCAAGGCATACCCCACTTATGTTTTCAGCTATGACGAGGATTATACTGAACCATTGGGCACGCAGGGGCATTCTTACACCAATTTTATAAAAATGAAGGTGGGGGCAGGTAATATTTTTATTCATACCCAGCCTTTTTGTTTTTCGAACTACTTTCTAATTACCCGCAACAACTACCACTATGCCGAACAGGTTTTTTCGGCTATGAATGGCAAGTACAGCGATGTAATTTGGGATGAATATTACCAAAGCAAGCGGTCGGCGAAGAATACGGCAGGACGCAAATGGGTGCTTAGCGCTATTTGGGCAGTACCTGCCTTCAGGTATGCCTTACTGTTGTTGCTGGCCCTTGTGGTGCTTTACTTTTTGCTTGAATCTAAACGCAAGCAAAGGCTGATTCCGGTTATGGAGAAGCCCCGGAATGATTCACTTGATTTTACAAATACCATTGGGCGCCTGTATTACGAAACCCACGATAACATGAACCTGGCGTCTAAAATGGCTTCGTATTTTTTAGACCATGTGCGTACCCGTTTCAGGCTGCCTACATCAGAGCTAAGCGAAACCTTTGTTGAAAAACTTGCATCGCGCACGGGTGTTGATGTTGGGCAGGTAGGCTATATTGTGTCATTCATCAACGGCCTGCAGCAAAAGAAGAAGGTTAGCGATGAAGAGTTAATGGAGTTTCATAAAGCATTAGAAAATTTTTATCACCAATCCAGATAAATTATGAATGATATTCAATTTGAAGAACGGGGCGACATTATTGCTTTAAACGAAGCAGTAAATACACTACAGGCCGAAATAGGCAAAATAGTTGTAGGGCAAAAAGAACTGATTACCCTGCTTATTGCGGGCCTATTGGCCGATGGCCACGTGCTTATTGAGGGCGTGCCCGGCGTTGCCAAAACGCTTACCGCCAAACTGCTGGCACGGTGCATCCGCTCCGGTTTTTCGCGCGTGCAGTTTACGCCGGACCTTATGCCATCAGATGTTATAGGCACCACGGTGTATAATGCCAAGGCGGGAGATTTTCAGTTTAAGCAAGGGCCCCTGTTCAGCAACATTATATTGATTGATGAAATTAACCGCGCACCGGCAAAAACGCAATCGGCACTTTTTGAGGTGATGGAAGAACGGCAGGCAACTGTAGATGGTGTATCGCACAAAATGGCGGAGCCTTTTATAGTGCTGGCCACGCAAAACCCGGTTGAGCACGAAGGCACTTACCGTTTGCCCGAAGCCCAGCTTGACAGGTTCCTTTTTAAAATTAATGTGCCCTACCCTACGGAAGCAGAAGAACTAAGCATACTTGAAAAATTCAACAAACTGGGGAATGATAAGCCGGTTGAATCCATACACCCCGTATTAAGCGGCGAGCAGATTATTAACCTGCGCAGGCTGATACGCGAAATTGTTATTGATGAAAAACTAATGCGCTTTATAGCCAAATTTATAACCGCTACGCGCGATAACAAATCACTTTACCTGGGCGCATCGCCAAGGGCATCGCTGGCTATTATGCAGGCCTCAAAAGCTATTGCAGCCACAGCAGGCCGCGATTTTGTTACGCCCGATGATATTCTTTACGTGGCCAAGCCCGTACTAAGGCACCGCATTATACTTACGCCCGAAAAAGAAATGGAAGGTGTTAGTACCGATGATGTGATAACACAAATTCTTCAGCAACTGGAAATACCGAGGTAACAAGCATGAACCCCTTATCCAGGTTTTATTCTTCTTTTTTCCTTTCGCGGCTGGCGTACATGGTGGCGGGCAGTATTATTGTGGTGTATGTGCTATCGTACTTTGTACCTTTTTTAATGGTGGTAGCCAATGTAAGCCTGGTACTTTTAATTGCAGCCATAGTGGCAGACACGGCCTTGCTATTTTCAAAGGCCGAAGGTATGGCAGCGGGAAGGCGCATGGCCGAACGGTTTAGCAATGGAGATGACAACAAGGTGGAACTGGGGCTTGTAAACAATTACAGGTTCAGGGTTTACGCGCAGGTAATTGATGAGATACCCGTACAGTTTCAGCACCGCGATTGGGAAGTGCGCTTAAAAATAGAACCCGGCGAAAAACTGCTGCACCATTACGAATTGCGCCCCATGGAGCGTGGCGAATACGAATTTGGCAGCATACTGGTGTATGCCAAAAGCGCCTTTGGCTTAGCCAAGCGCCGTTATGCTTTTGGCGAAAAAGCGAAAGTGGCCGTTTACCCTTCTTTTTTTCAAATGAAAAAATACCAGTTGCTGGGCGTTGCCGACAGGCTTAGCGAAGCGGGCGTAAAAAAGATGAGGCGAATAGGCCAAAGCCACGAATTTGAGCAGATAAAGGAATATGTAAAAGGCGATGATTTCCGCAACATTAACTGGAAAGCTACGGCGCGCCGCAATAACCTGATGGTGAATACCTACGCTGACGAAAAAAGCCAGCAGCTGTATTGCATTGTTGACAAGGGCCGCAGCATGAAAATGCCTTTTGAGGGATTGTCGCTGCTAGACTACTCAATAAATGCCTCGCTGGTATTATCGAACACCGCCCTGATGAAAAAAGACAAGGCCGGGCTGATTACGTTCAGCGAAACCGCGGGGGCTTTTTTACCGGCTACGCGCAACCCTGCGCAAATGGAGCATATACTTGAAACACTTTACAAGCAGAAAACGCAGTTTTTAGAAAGCGATTATGAAGCCTTATATGCCAATGTGCGGCACCGCATTAAGCAACGCAGCTTACTGGCCCTGTTTACCAATTTTGAATCGGTTTACAGTTTGCAACGTGCAATGCCCTTTTTAAAATCGATGGCTAAGTTCCATTTATTGCTGGTGGTATTTTTTGAAAACACGGAGTTGAAAAAGATTACGCTGAACGAGGCCTCTACCATGGAGGAGATTTATATTAAAACCATTGCCGAAAAATTTGCCTTCGAAAAAAGGCTGATGGAAAAAGAGCTGAACAAAAACGGCATACTCACCCTTCTTTCGCCGCCACAGGCGCTAACGGTTAATACTATTAATAAATACCTTGAAATTAAGGCAAGGCAGTTGATGTAACAAAAGTTTGAAGTTTCAGGTTACAGGTTTCAAGTTAACAAGCCTATAGCCTAATGTTGAACGTGAAACCCTACATCCCTCCGCCGCCACCACCGCTGCCGCCACCGCCCCCAAGCCTGTTGCTTTTGCCTTTTGTTTTAGAGCCCGGAGAAAAAGTTTGGTTGCCAAATTGGTAGGTTAGCGTTAAGTACCCAACACGTGTTTCACTGTTCCAGGTGGTATAGCTATCCAGGCCCGGGGCCATGCTGTGTGTAGTCCATTTCATGGTATTAAAAACATCGCGGCAACTGATAGCCACAATAAAGCGGTCCTTAAAAAATTTCTTCTTCAGCGTAACCGTTACGCTGCCTACGGGTTTCATGTGCGATTGCGCTTCAACATAACCGGTGTTGCCCCAACCCCATAGCTGCAGGCTGGCATTTTTCCAAAAGCGGAAAGTGGTGCTTCCCCAAAAATTAACCTGCCCGCCCTGCGCTTTCATCTTTACACCGTTATAATAATAATCATACCAACTATAATCATAGCTAACAGATGCAGAAATATCCCACCACTTAAAAATTTTGAATGTGCCATCAATACCCGCATAGGCTGTAATTTGTGTGCCTGCGTTTTGAAATTGTGTAGTTGTAACCCTGTTTGAATCAACCGAGCTTATTTGCTGAAAAGTTCCCCCGTTATGCGAAAACGAGCCCGATATATTGAACGATTGATTTTTAATAGTAGCGTTATAATCGAGGTTAACTGAATTAGAAAATACAGGTTTTATATTGGGGTTGCCGCGCCAAATTGAGTATGGCGTGTTATAAGTGGTGGAATTGTTCAACATCCAAAACCCCGGGCGGTTAATATTGCGGCCGTAGCTTAAGGTTAGAATATGGTTCTCGGTAATATTATAACCAAGGGTTACATCCGGAAAAAAGCTGGAATAATTTTGCCTTACTGAACTGGTAGGCGAAGTAACATAGGTATGTTCCCACCGCAAACCGCCCGAAAAAGAAAAAGATTTGTATTTGCCAGAGTAGGTTCCATAAGCAGCCGTAACGCTTTCGGTGTAGTTAAAGCTGTTGCTTTGCACAGTATCCCTTATAGCAGTACCGGTGGCCATATCAAAAACATTGGTGGTGCTGGTAAAAATATTTACCTCTTCCTTAACCCCTGTTTCTATTTTGGAGCCTTCCCATTTAAGTGGGGTATTAAAATCAGACTGCAACAGTATGTTATGTGTAATGCCATTATTCTTTGTGTTTTTACTAAAGAATGAGGCCGGCACCTCCAGGCCAAGGCTATCGAAAGTGTGCGAATAACTTTCATTGTGGTTGCCGTGTTCATCATAAGTATGTGCAACATCAATAGTTAAGGCCCTATCGGTAGTATCGAATGTTTGGCGGTAGTTGATGGCATTTGTAACATTTAGGCCGGTGCTGGCACCCTGGCCACCCATTTGTGTATTATTAAGCACGGCGTTGGCGCCATTACGGTTATCGCCGGTGCCTGATTTTTTTGAGGCCCACTCCCAATAATTTCCATCGAGCGTATAAGTAAGGGTATGGTTTTTATCAACCGAATATTCAATACCCGCTTTGCCGCTGGGGCTTTGCGAATGGTTATTGCCCAGCAGCCTCTGGTTAAAATAAAAAGCGGAATCGCCCACCATAACCCTTCTGTTATCGGTACTTATGGATGAGGTTTTCTCGTTGCGGTAATAGGCGTTGGCAAATACATTTACCTTGCCTTTTTTATAGTTAAAGTTGCCCGAGCCATTAAACTTATTAAACACCGTGCCTACCCCGGCGCTAAGCGAACCGTTAAAGCCTTCCAACCTGCCTTTTTTAAGTTTAATGTTTATTACAATACCGCTGCCGGCGGCATCATATTTAGCCGAGGGGGCAGTGTTTACTTCAATGCTTTCAATGTTTTTTGCGGGTATCGATTTTAAAAACTGCTCGGGGTTGGTTTGCGCCATAGGGCTGGGTTTGCCATCCACCAAAATTTTTACATTGCCTTTGCCACGCACGGTTACTGCGCCATCCTGCCCAACATTAACGCCCGGTATCTTTTGCAAACTCTCCTGCGCTGTTTCAGCCCCATCGCTGATTGTTTTGCCCACGTCGAAAATTATTTTGCCTGCTACATTGCGTATTACCGGTTTTTCGGAAAGTATTTCTGTTTCCTGCAACTGTTTAGCCTGTGTGCTTAAAAACAGTTTAAGCGAAGTGGCATCAGGCCTTTGGGCGGATAACTCGACCGGAAATTTTAATGTGCCATAACCCACCATACTTATTTGCACCTGGTAGCTGCCAAAAGGTACCTGTTTTAGTAAAAACTGCCCAAGGCTATCGGTAAGTACCGTTTGCGGGGCATCGGTTGTGCCTTTCTTTAACACCATTACCTGCCCGCCATCCAGAGGCGCCTGTGTTAATGAGTCGAGCACCCTGCCTTGTATGCTGCCATAAGTTTGTGCCTTAAGGCAATAGGTGCAAAGCAATAAAACCAAAAAAGTAAAAATCCTATAAAACATGCTGGCAGGGGCTGGGTTAATTATATAAGGCAAAAGACTGAAAAAGTAACGTAATTGAGTGTGAAATTATTTTAATAAAAATGCAGTTTGGGTAATTACATCTTTTGCCTGTTAAGTAAGCGGCTGTGTGGTTAAGGAACGCAGAGTCCCCAACCTGCGGAAGGGAGACACTGCTGGGGGGGAATTGGGTGTGAAAATATTTTAATAAAAACTGGGGGGCTTACAACTTCTCAAATTTTTGCCAGGCTATGTTGGGGCCGCCCGACACTTCGATAAAATAAGTACCGCGGTTTAGGGAGCTTATGTCTATTTCCTCTGCAAATTTTTGCTCAGCCAATTTTTGCCCCGCTTCGTTGTAAATGGTTATCGTTTGCGCCGTGGTTTCAGCATCTGTTATAATTAAGCGGGTATTAGCCGGGTTAAAATGGAATGAGAATGCATGGCCGTAGTTGTTCTCTTTAACTCCACCAACAAAAGCTGGGCGGTTTACCAGGCCTAAATGGAATACCCCCTGTTGGCCGTTTGCTATATAGTATTTACCCTCTATAGAATCATATCCATTTACATAGGCTGCACCAGCGGAAAACAGAAATCCGTAATCGAAGCCACAGCCGGCATCGGTATCATTTGAGATAAAACTGAAATAGATGGAATCATTGCGTTTTATGCCGGCAAAATTACCGGCGCCGCACAGCACATTGCCATTTGGGTACCCGGAAAAATTTATATAGCCGCTAATTTTATTATCGGGTTGTATTTGCAGGTTAAAGGTAACAATGCCAATTTTTTGAAAAGAAGTGTTTGTAAATGTGCCTGAGTAAGTAAGGTTAGAAGCAGAGCAGCCAATAGTTGTGTGGATGAAAATGAAGGACAGAAGAAGGTGTTTGTAAACCATAATGGTTGCTTTTAGGCCTTTGTTAGTTTTTCCCGGCTTGTGGTTTTTGGCCCTTATCGCCAGCAATAAAGGCGTGCAATTGAAAGATAATTTAATTTGTTTGTAATTAAGTTGGTGGTACGTTAATTTTTAATTAGTGCTTGCTGCTATCGGGCAAAGCCCCGGGTGGCAACCTCTCCACGCGTGGGGAAGGGAATGCGGATTTTGTTAATTATTTTACTTTTGTTTCTTTTTTGATTATATTTGCATTGATAGAATTAAGAGCCAAGATGTTAAAACCAAGAGGGCGGCTCTTTGATAATTGGCTTGCGTTCCCGCCTTATTCCTTTTAGCAGTTTTATTAGGAATGAGATGGGGTTTGCCTGAGGAATAATTCAGGCAGGCTTTGAAATACTATATTTTGTTTGCATTTGTATCGGGAATGCCTGCGCGCACCCACTAACTCCCCAGGCGCCTGACCGAACGAGTTGACCTCGTTCAATCAGGCTGGGGAGAACCGCTACCGCGCAGCGGCTGTTGGAGCCAATATGCCCGGTTAATGAGCTTTGGCAAATCTGAAAAGTTATGTAAGAGATTGAGTGGCGGTTCGCGCATCGACTCTGCCTATCCAGCAGACAAGGCCGCCAGGCATGACAAACTCCGTGACATACTCTTTTTTTGCGGCCTTGATTTCCTACATAAATATATACCGGGCAAAAATGTTAGGGTAAAATTAGGGTGGTTTGAAACGGATGTGGTTGGCAATTAGGGACATCGGTTTTTTAGCGTTTGCGAATGTGATGCGGGGTGTTAGGGTGCGTTTTTTTGGAAAGGGCTGATTATTAGGGTAATGGGTTTTCGGTGAATTACAAGGATTGGAGGCAGCGGATATTCGCTGAGAGCGAAGGATATGATGTTTACTTTTGTAGTCAAATTGTAAACAATTGGTTTTTAAGGCCTGTTTATTTTTGACCCTGACACCCTGCACTGTAAAAAGTATAAGGGTATTGTAATGGTAGAGTAAGGGTGGGTGGAAAGTTAGCGTTGGTAGTGAAGGGGTTGTTTGAAAAGGTGAAAAGTGAAAGAGTAGCGGTTGTGGGTGTTTGTTAAATAGCGAAAGTGAATACAAACACCCCGCCCGGCCGCTGCGGAGAGGCGGGGGAGGCCATAATTTAATTTTGCTTTCCCCGTATTTTCCACTATATTTGCCCTGCATTCATGATTGGTAGAGGGGACGAGAGTCCCCTCTCGTATTTTCCGGATATGAGCGTTGAGACAATAAAACTGAAGATTGAGGAGTGGTTAGCTCCGGTGCTGAGCGAGAAAAACTTGTTCCTGGTTGATATAAAGATAAACATGGGCAAGCGGGTGGAGGTGTTTATTGACAGCGATGAGGGAGTACACATTGATGAATGCGCATTGGTTTCCAGGCATTTAGAGAAATATTTGGACGAAAGCGGCTTACTGCCGGCTAACTATATATTAGAGGTTTCATCGCCCGGCATGAGCAACCCTTTAAAGGTAGCGCGCCAATATAAAAGAAGGGTAGGCAGCACCCTTGAAGTGATAAAAACAAATGGAGAACGAATTGAAGCTCAATTAGTTGAAGTAAACGAGCAAGGAATAAAATTAAAAGAGGTAATAGAAGAGAAGAAAAAGAAAAAATACCCGGCAAAAGCGGCCAATGAAGTTTCGCCTAAAGAGTACAGCATAAACTTTAGCGATATTAAACGGGCCATGCTGGTGTTCAATTTTTAAATTCATTATTCAGTAAAACCATAAAATCTTCAAAACGAAAAATTAAAGGCCATGAACAGCTTAGAATTGATTGACTCCTTTAGCGAGTTCAAGCAAATAAAAAACATAGACCGTCCTACAATGATGAAAGTGCTGGAAGATGTATTCCGCACCTTGCTTCGCAAAAAGTACATTGATACGGACAACTTCGATATTGTGGTAAACACCGACAAGGGTGACCTTGAAATTTGGCACCGCCGCGAAATAGTGGAAGACGATGCAGTGGAGGACCCCATCAAACAAATCGCCATTACTGAGGCGCGCAAGATTGAAGAGGACTTTGAAGTAGGCGAAGAAACCTATGAAAAGATTGAGCTTGAAAGTTTCGGCCGCAGGGCTATCCTTGCCGCACGCCAAACACTGGCATCGCGCGTGGGCGATTTAGAGAAAGATGAGGTGTACAAAAAGTACAGCGAAAAGGTTGGTGAGATTATAAGCGGCGAAGTTTACCAGGTGTGGAAGAAAGAAATCCTTTTGCTGGATGAAGAAGGCAATGAACTTTTAATGCCTAAATCAGAACAGATAAAAACTGATTTCTTTAAAAAAGGCGAAACCGTGCGTGCGGTGGTGAAGAAGGTGGAAATGAAAAACGGCACGCCATACATTATCCTTTCGCGTACCGATAGCGCCTTTTTGGCCAAGTTGCTTGAACAGGAAGTACCTGAAATTTTTGATGGCCTAATCGTTATCAAAAATATTGTACGCGAACCCGGCGAAAAAGCCAAAGTGGTGGTTGAATCTTTTGACGACCGTATTGACCCGGTGGGTGCCTGCGTAGGTGTTAAAGGTTCACGTATCCACGGTATTGTACGCGAATTAAAGAATGAGAACATAGATATTATTAACCACACCAATAACCTTAGCCTGATGGCTACGCGTGCATTGGCACCTGCCAAAATCAACTCAATTGATATTGACCAGGAGAAAAAGAAAATTGCCGTGTACCTTGAGCCGGACCAGGTATCATTGGCCATTGGCAAGCGTGGTGTAAACATTAAACTGGCCAGCCGTTTGGTAGGTTTTGAAATTGATGTTTACCGCGAAAACGAAGAGGGCGACCAGGAGGAATACGATATTGACCTCGACGAGTTTGCAGATGAAATTGAAACATGGATGATAGACGAATTGAAGAAAATTGGTTGCGATAGCGCTAAGAGTGTACTGGCTTTAAGTGATGATGAGCTGGTGCGCCGTACTGACCTTGAAGAAGAAACCATCAAGGAAATACGCAAGATACTTCAAAGCGAATTTAAGGATGAGAAGTAAGGTAATACAGGCCCCCTGAATCCCCCCGGGGGTGCTTTAAACAGTGCCATTAAAAAAACAAAAATGGCACGGGGGCCTTGCCCGCCGAAGTAAAATGTAGGTGTGGCTAAAAATCAAGTATGGCAGAAGTAAAAGCAATAAGATTAGCAAAAGCAGGTTCCACCTACAACGTATCAACGGAGCACATCCTTGAAGCGTTGAAGCGTGCAAAGTTTGCCGTGGAGAGCAACCCCAACTTTAAGTTAACACCCGATATGTTGGCGGTGTTGGACAAAGAGTTTGGCAGCGATAAAGCCATCAGGTTACAGGCTGATAATACCAAAATAGACAAGGCCAAGAAAGAAACCCTTGAGATGGTGGAGGATAACATTGCCACTACGCCTAAAAAGAAGGAAGAGGAAAAGGACATCCTTGTAAAAAGCAACATAGTACACAAGGAAGAAGAGCAACAATCTATTGCTGCTGAAAAGGTGACCCTGGAAGGCCCCAAAATTATTGGAACAGTTGACCTTGATAAAGGCAAAAAAGTTAAAAAACCTGAGCCCGTAAAGGAACCCGAGCCGGAGGCAGTAGTTGAAGAAGAAAAGAAAAAGAAAACCGGCCCCGAACCTGAGCAAATTGAACACCACGAAACCAAGTATCAGAAACTTGAAGGCCCCAAAATTTTAGGCAAAATTGAAATTAGGGTAGAGCAGCCTAAAAAGAAAGAAGAGCCGAAGGACGGTACCCCTGAAGGGGAAAAGAAAAAACGCGAGCGCAAGCTGATTAAAAAGAAAGAGCGCCCTGCACCTTCAACAGGCCCCAATCCGTTTTACGATAAAAAGGTTGAAAACTTCCAGCGCAAGCGCGAGGTTACCAAAAAGGCAAATGAGCCAGCCCCTAACGCTGAAATAAGCGAGAAGGAAATTGAGGATAAGATTAGGGCTACCATGGCCAAAATACAGGCGCAAACTTCCAAGAGCGACCGTTCTAAATTAAGGAGGGAAAAACGCGAAGCCAACCAGGAAAAGAGGGAAGCTGAAGAGCAAAGCAAAGAGGGCGCAAAACTGAAGGTAACGGAATTTATGACCGTTAGCGAATTGGCCAGCCTTATGAACGTATCGGCAGTACAGGTTATTCAAACCTGTATGCAGTTGGGTGTAATGGTTTCTATTAACCAAAGGTTGGATGCCGAAATTATTGAGTTGGTAGCCGGCGAACATGGTTTTGAAGTAGAATTCCAGAGCGCTGAAGAAACAACCGCGTTCCAGGAAGAAGAACCGGATACTGCTGAAGAATTAACTACACGTGCCCCTATTGTAACCATCATGGGCCACGTTGACCACGGTAAAACATCTTTGCTTGATTACATCCGTAAATCAAACGTAGTATCAAGGGAAGCGGGTGGTATAACGCAGCACATTGGTGCGTATGAAGTAACCACACCGGCAGGCAGAAAAATTACCTTCCTTGATACGCCGGGCCACGAAGCGTTTACCGCTATGCGTGCCCGTGGTGCAAAAGTTACTGACGTTGCTGTTATTGTAATTGCCGCTGATGATGCCGTGATGCCTCAAACAAAAGAAGCAATCAACCACGCACAGTCGGCAGGCGTACCTATGATTTTTGCCTTCAACAAAATTGATAAAGACGGCGCCAACGCCAACAAAATACGCGAACAGTTAGCCGGCATGAATTTGTTGGTTGAAGAGTGGGGCGGTAAATATCAAAGCCAGGAAATATCTGCCAAAAAAGGATTGAACATCGACGCCTTAATGGATAAGATTTTGATTGAAGCGGACATGCTTGATTTAAAAGCTAACGCGCATAAAAACGCAATTGGTTCAGTAATTGAAGCTACGCTTGATAAAGGGCGCGGTTACACCGCTACTTTATTGGTTGAGGCGGGCACCTTGCACAAAGGCGATATACTTGTTTGCGGCCCGTATTCAGGCCGTGTAAAGGCCATGTTCGACCACAAAGGCGAAAAGACTGAAGAAGCCGGCCCATCTAAACCGGTTATGATTTTAGGTTTAAGCGGTGCACCGCAAGCGGGCGAAAAATTTAAGGTGTTTGAAAACGAGCAGGAGGCTAAAGACCTTGCCAACAAACGCGCGCAACTTGAACGCGAAACAGGCATACGTACCAAGAAACACATTACCCTTGATGAAATTGGCCGCCGTTTGGCACTGGGTAACTTTAAGGAACTTAACCTTATTATTAAAGGCGACGTGGATGGTTCAGTGGAAGCGCTTGCCGATTCGTTGCTGAAACTTTCAACGGAAGAAATTGCGGTGAAGGTGGTACACAAAGGCGTAGGCCAAATATCTGAATCAGATGTTAACCTGGCTGTAGCTACCGATGCTATTGTAATCGGCTTTAACGTACGCCCATCAGTAAGTGCCAAAAAGATTGCCGATACTGAAGGCGTGGAAATAAAACTTTACTCTATCATCTACAACGCAATTGAAGATGTGAAGAGCGCTATGGAAGGTTTAATGGAGCCGAAGATAGAGGAGAAGGTTATCGGCACCCTTGATGTGAAGGAATCCATCAACATTACCAAAGTGGGTACTATTGCCGGTTGCTTTGTACGCGAAGGGCGTATTATGCGTAACTCAAAAGTGCGTATCATCCGCGATGGTATTGTAATCCATACCGGTTCGCTGGCTTCATTGAAACGCTTTAAAGATGATATGAAGGAAGTGGTAAGCGGCATGGAATGCGGTGTGCAGATAAAGGACTATCAGGATATTAAAGCGGGCGACCAGATTGAGGTATACGAGGAAGTGGAAGTAGCACGCAAGCTGTAGCCTATGAAGTTTTGGCATTTTATTTTGCCTGCCATAATGCATCTTACTGTTGCCGCTCAACCTGCGGGCAATACTGAAACCTATAAAATAGAAGGCCAAAGCGATAAATACCCGCTTTATACGGCCGTTACACCGCAGCAGCAAACGGCGTTTTATACTGTATTCGCTTTTTCGAATTTCAATAAAACGAAAGCGCTTGAATACCGTAAAACATTATTGGCAGGTGCCGAAAACAATGATGCCCTTGCTGCCTTTATGCTGGCAAAGGCTTACGACCTTTATCCTTTTGGATTAGGCAATCCGAAAGATGCTAAGGTGGCCATGAAGTGGTACACAAAAGCTGCCGGTTTAAAACTGGCAGCGGCTAATTATTTTTTGTGGGAAACATACACCTACCGCAATATGGGAGTACCGGCTGATGGTAACAAAGCGCAGGCATATTTAATGCGTGCAGCCGAATACGGAGATAAAGAGATGCAGAGCGGGGTTTATCTTAAACTGGCTTACAGCTATTATAGGGCGCCCGGTGATTCATCTTCAAATATGGAGGATGCCGCCAGGCCTGATAATGACAGCGTACTTTATTACGTGCAGAAGGCCCTGGCGGTTGATAGCAATGCACAGGCTATTGAGTTAATGATGTCGGTTTACCATGATAGGGGCGACTATTCAAGCGAGGTAGCTTTGGTTGATAAAAGCGCCTCTGCATACAAGTGGCTTGAGGTAGGCATTATGTTGGTTAACGGCCAGCAGGTACCTAAAGATGAACCGCGCGGCCTTCAGCTTATATATAATGCCTGCGAACAGGAGTTGATAGAGGAAGGCGGCAACCCCGATACTTACATGGGTGGTTTAAGGGCCATAGTTGAGCTAAACAAGCTTTACTATTGTAGCAAAGTTATAACTAAGGAACAGGTATCTGAATACCTGATGGACCCCGAACCCGACTTGTTTTGCGAGGATTATTAAAAGCCCGGGTGTCAGACACTAGCCAGGGTTGAGGCGGAGCAAGTGTCAGACACCTAAATCAATTTAATAGAATTCGTACCTTTAAAAAACCATGAACCCCCTTCACAAAAAACTAAGGCTCCAGCCCAACCAAACCATACTGGTAATTAATAAGCCTGGTGATTTTGAAAGCAGTATTCTGCCCCTTCCCAAAGGGGGTAAAATAACTACCTCTAAAACCGCTACCTGCCAGCACATCTACTGGTTTGTAAAAACCGCTGCCGAAATAAAAAAGCAACAGGCAGGCGTATTGGCTCTCCTCAAGGATGGCATGTACCTTTGGATATTTCACCCCAAGGGCAGCAGCGGTATTCAAACGGGCCTAACCCGCGATAAAGGATGGGAATCACTGCAAAATTTGCCTCAGCTGGCATGGGTATCTTACATAGCCTTTAATGATACCTGGACAGCTGTAGCCGTGCGCCTTAAAACCCAGGCCGATTTGAAAAAGGAGGCCAAGCCCAAAGAAGAGCGCCTTATCTTCCAATACGCTGATTCTAAAACCAAAACAATTACACTGCCCGATGATTTGGCCCAAACCCTGGGCAAAAACAAAAAGGCAAAGGCCGCCTTCGATGCCCTCTCCTTCAGCAACCGCCGCGAGTACGTTGAATGGGTAGTAACTGCCAAGCGCGAAGAAACCCGCCAGGCCCGCCTAAAGGGCACGGTTGAAAAACTACTGGCCGGGCTTAAAAATCCCGCCGGCAGGTAGGGGCGGGAGCTTATGTTTGAAAAAGATGACATCTTTTATTCCACCCAAATTTTGTCAAATATTAATTGTTTTTTAGCGTTTAAATGCGAATGAAGCGCCATTTTATACATTTGCGGCGCTTTTAATTTATGCCCGGCAAATATTCCTTATCCGCAAGTACTTCCATTGTTATAGCTAACATGATTGGCACAGGGGTTTTCACCAGCCTCGGATTCCAGTTATTAGGCATACATGATTTTGCCTCTATTGTTTTGCTGTGGTTAATAGGTGGGGTAATTGCCCTGTGCGGTGCTTTTGCTTATAGCGAGTTAGGGGCCGCCATGCCGCAGTCGGGTGGCGAGTATAATTATCTTTCCCAAATCTTCCACCCCTCAATTGGCTTTCTCTCGGGTTGGGTTTCATCAACTATAGGTTTTGCAGCCCCTATTGCAGCAGCGGCCTGGGCCCTTGGTTTTTATGTAAATCATGTTTTCCCTACTGTCGACCCCAAACTTGTTGGTGCAGGTGTTATTCTTTTAACTACCCTTATACATTCGCAAAGCCACAAACTGGGTGGTGGGTTTCAGGTGGTTTTTACTTCTATTAAAATAAGCCTTATAGTAGTATTTATTGTTTGTGGCTTTGTTTTAATAAAAGGGGCAGGTGGCTCCTTTATGCCTACCGCCCAAACAATGCCCAAGATATTTAGCTCAGATTTTGCTACATCCCTGGTGTATGTTGCCTTTGCTTATAGTGGCTGGAACGCCTCTGCCTATGTAGCCGGCGAAGTAGACAACCCCAGGCGCAATATTCCTTTATCAATTCTTATCGGTACAGTGGTGGTTGCCGCACTATACGTTCTGTTGAACATGGCATTTCTTCACGCGGCCCCTGTAAACGAAATGCAAGGTGTAAAGGACGTTGCTTTTATTCCGGCCAAATACATTTTTGGCCTGGAAATAAGCAAGTTCATCAATATGGTGATTAGTGTTTTACTAATATCTACTATCAGTTCTATGGTTATTGCAGGGCCGCGTGTTATCCATTCAATTGCCCAGAATTTCGCTTTCTTCAAATTTTTTGACAAGGTTAATAAGCATGGGGTACCTGTTTTAGCTATTTGGGTGCAATCCTTTATAGCCTTGCTCATCCTTTTGGTTTTCGATTTTGAAACAATAGTTAATTATACAACATTTGTACTCACCCTATTCTCAACCATAACGGTGTTAGGTGTAATTGTTTACAGGTATAAAAAGCCTGGCCTTGATAGGCCATACAAAACATGGGGTTACCCGGTAACGCCAATTATATATTTACTTATCAATATTTGGTTTTTGATAGAAATTATAAGGCTTAAAACCTTCGAATCATTAATTGGCCTGGAAATTGTAGCCGTGGGCCTAATCGTTTATTTTGCAACTAGATTATTCGACAATAAAAAAACCGTTCATGTTCCGTAAAAGCATCCTTCCCTTGTTGGCCGGCCTTATATCGCTTTCTGCCTGCCAGTCAAAATCGTCTAACAGCGAAACCAAGAAGCCAACGGCGCAAAAGGACTCTGTGCCTACAGCCACTGCAACCGATGTAAAGTTGGACCCCAAAGCCAGTAACTACTCGTTTTTTGTTGCCGGGATGGATTCATCGATTAGCGGCGATGAGCATCTTTTGGACCTGGCGAAATCGAAAGGTTACAAAACCTACGCCAAAAGCATGACGGACAATTTTGCAAAAATTGAAAAAGACCGCCTTGGCCCTATGCGCCAATGGGCCAATACTGAGATAAACAAAAACCTTGAAAGTAAAACCCTGTTTTACCCCTTCTCGGGCCCCGATATTTTACATGCTACCACGTTTTACCCTGGTGCCAACACATACATTTTAATGGCGCTTGAAATCCCCGGCGGCTTTCCAAATTTTGCTAAAAAAGACACCACAACTGCCACTGGATATTTGCAGGCTGTAATGGGGGCTTTAAACGATGTGTTTAATAAAAGCTATTTTATTACCAGCTATATGAACCGCAAAGTAAATTTTGATGCCAACGGCACCGCACCAATTATGTGCCTTTTCCTGGCACGTTCCGGTTACCAGGTATTAGATATCGAAAAACGCAAAATACAGGAAGATGGCACGGACGTTGCATTAAGCAGCGATACCGCAATTAGCTACGACAGCAACCGCTACCTGCTTATTCACTTTAAGCAAGCGGGTAGCAATGAAATAAAGAACTTAATTTATTTTTCTACTAATATTTGCGATGACCCTTACCCCGCCGATAAACCTGGCTTGAAGAAAAACAAAGCACTTGTTGCATGGTTGGAAAAGCACGTGGTTGATTGCAACACCTACCTTAAGTCGGCTTCGTATTTAATGCATAACGATAACTACAGCATTATACGCAATATTATTTTGAAGTTCAGCAAGAGCGTGTTGCAGGATGATACCGGTATTGCTTACCGTTATTTTGATAAGAGTAAATGGAACTTTACATTATACGGTGGCTATGTTAAACCCGTAAAAGATTTTGGCAGCGGCACTTACCAGGGCGACTTAAGGGATGCCTACGCCAAAGACTCAGTACACGTTAAAAAGCTGAGCTACTCCTTAGGTTACCACTGGCAAAACCAGGCAGGCCAAAACCTGATGAAAGCCGAACGTAAGTAAGGCTTGGTTTGCCCATACAGTTTCCTTCTTTTTAGACGGCTTTACAGGCGCGTGTAAAAAATAGGGGCGTTTAACATCCAAAGTGCTGCATAAACCCGTTAATATTATGTATGCGGTTTGCTTTTCTACTCTGTTTTACCACATGCTGCTTTTTTACAGGTGCGGCACAAAAAAAGGCCGTTGAGGAAAACGTTTTAAGAAACATACTGGCCCAATGGCCCGCGCAATTCGATTCTATAATGCAGCACAGCAAACAATACCGCCTGCAAATTGCCTACACACAGGTTACCCGCGATGCCCAAAACAAGCCCACGCTTAAAACCTATACCGTTGGTATTGATAGCTATTACTATTACTGCGCCAGCACCATTAAGTTATTGGAAGCACCGCTAGCTATCGAAAAAGTAAACCGCTTAAAAGGCCAACCCGTTTCCATTTACGATTCGCTATACATACCTGAATTTTATTGCTCAGGCCTCAATGATTGGCTGCTTCGCCGCCGATACAAAAACTCATCGCTGGCGCAGTTTATTAAGGAGATGTTTTTGGTAAGCAATAACGAATCTTTCAACCCGCTATACGATTTTTTAACCCAGGAATACTTTAATACGCGCTTAAAGGATTTAGGAGTAAAATCCGCCGTTATCTGCGGCCGCTTTGCCCCCTGCGACAGCAACGAAAACCGCCAAAGCGACCCCGTTGAATTTTACAACCGCACTACCGGCGAATTAAAATATACGCAGCCCTCATCCACTTCAAAGCACACCTTTTCATATTGCTTAAACATCCCCCCATTGGTCGGTAAGGGGGTAATGCAGGATGGTACCATAACTAATAAGCCCAGGGATTTTAGTTACAATAACTACATAAAGTTAAGCGAACTGCATAAATGGATGATACGCCTGATGCTGCCCGAAACGCAGGCAAAGGATAAAAAACTTCAACTGGCTGATAGCGATTATGTGTTTATACGCAAATACATGGGCATGTTCCCCCGTGAATCTGTTTACCCCGTTTACGACCCTAAGGACAACCCCGATAATAAGATGAAGTACTACGTCCACCTGGATTCAAGTGGAGTGATGCCCGCCAACATCCGCATATTTAATAAAATTGGAGAGGCTTACGGCTTTGTAACAGATTGCTCCTACGTTGTGGATACCCTTAACAAGGTTGAATTCTTTCTTACCACTTCTATCTACGTTAATAAAGATGAAATCCTAAACGACAACGTTTACGAATACGAAACAGTAGCCCATCCGTTTTTCGAAAACCTGTTCAGCGCAATTTACCTGCACGAGATAACCCGTAACAAAAAGTACAAACCCAAATTAGCCCCCTGGAATTTTACCGATAACGTTTATTAAAAAAGGCCCCGTTTAAGTGGGGCCTTTTTTAATTTATACGGTAGTAGGTTTCTTTTTAAACCACCCTTTCACCTTCGCCCGGGTTTTATAACCCAACATATACATTGATGGCACTACCAATAATGTAAGGAACGTAGCTGCTATTAAACCAAATATCATCGTCCACGCTAATGGCCCCCAGAACACAACGTTATCGCCACCTAAAAAGAAATGCGGTTTAAGTTCAGCAAACAGCGTTACAAAATCCATGTTTAATCCTAATGCCAATGGAATAAGGCCCAGTATGGCCGCTGAGGCAGTAAGTATTACCGGCGTCATACGCGTAGCTCCACCTTCAACTACGGCGTCTTCCACCTCCATGCCACGCTCGCGCAGCTCATCAATAAACTCAATTAATAGAATACCATTTCTTATTACTATACCCGCCAGTGCAAAAATACCCACGCCGCTCATTACGGCCGAGAAGGTCATGTGCGTAACCGCATAACCCAGCATAACACCTATAAACGAGAACACCACCGTAGAGCCAATTATAATTGGTTTTATAACTGAGTTAAATTGCGTAACCAATATTAAAAACATAAGTGCAAAGGCGGCGCCAAAGGCAATGCCTAAAAAGTTTTGCGTTTCTGTTTGCTGCTCCTGTTCGCCACCCAGCTTTATATCATAACCCTCAGGAATATCTATGTTATCAATAAGGTCCTGTATTTGCGGGTTAATGCTTTGGGCGTTGTACCCCTCCAGCAAGCCACTTGAAAGGGTGATAATACGTTTTTGGTTTTTACGGTTTATAACGCTGATGGAATTATCATACCGCACAGTGGCAATTGCCGAAATAGGCACCTGGCGGAACGCCCCGATGCTCATATCCATAAACGAAATATTTACATTCAGCAGCTGCTCTATCTTCTGGCGGTCCTCAGCCCTTAAACGCACCATAATAGGCGCGTCTTCACTTTTATCGCGGAACTTAGAAACCTCTTTGCCAAACAATGCCGAGCGCAACTCAGAACCTACCTGTGCCAGCGAAATACCTTCGCGCTGCATTTTTTCTTCGTCAATCTGCACAATCAATTCAGGCTTGCTAATCTGCAGGTCACTTCTTAACTCAGCAATGCCTTTAATGCCGCTTTTGTCTATGTCCAGCTTTATCTTATTTGCAAGCTTTTCAAGTACAGCAAAATCATCGCCGCTTACTTCAACGCTAATGGGTTTTCCAACCGGTGGCCCGTTAGCCTCCTGCTCAACTGAAATTTCAGCGCCCGGTATGCCCTTTTGAAATTCCTTTTGCACACTGTCTAACCAAAATGCGGTATTCGGCTTTTGCCGGTCGGCATATTTTTTAAAGGCAACTGTAACCTTGCTTTTGTTAGGCGTTGCCACCTTATCGGGGTTTTGCGGGTCGCCTGCGCCTAAACCCACATTGGTAATTACAGAGGTTACATCGGGGTTATGTTCGCCAATAACCTTGTAAACGCGTTTTTCAATAATACGGGTAATGGAATCCGTTACATTGGCGTCAGTACCCACCGGTAATTTACAATACACGTAAATAAAATTGGGGTTGCCTTTGGGGAAAAGGTTGGTTTTAGGGTTGCTCACCATAAAAATTCCAACGCTGGCAAAAAGAAAAAGCAAAGCACCGATGGGGACAAAAATTGGGCGGTAACCTTTAATGAATACGCGCAGAATTTTGCGGTACACATTCATAACTGAAGGCCACAACCTGTTTTGCCAAAACATAATAGCCGGCTGCAAGGCAAAGTGGTAAAGCAGAACCAGGAAAACACAGAACAACGCAAAGTTGGGTATGCCAAACCCAATTACGCCTACAAAGGCCATGGGATAAGTAACCACCAGTGCAATGGCCAGTATAATAAAGCCCCACCTGTAATCGCGTAGTTTCGATTTTACGCCATGGTCGTCCTTCTTCATAAACGTTACCGCAAAAACAGGGTTCATTACAAATGCCACAAACAACGATGCGCCCAGCGTTACAATTAATGTAATAGGCAGGTTCTTCATAAACTTGCCAATAATGCCCGGCCAGAACAAAAGCGGGAAGAAAGGTGCCAGCGTGGTAAGTGTACCGGCCAACACAGGTACAAACACTTCGCCCGCTGCGTATTTAGCGGCCTGCTTTATGTCATACTCGTATTTGTTGTAAATACGGTGGGTGTTTTCGATTACTACAATAGCGTCATCCACCACTATACCCAGTGCCAATAGCAGCGAAAAGAGTACCATTACGTTCATGGTCATACCTAGTGCCGGCATAAATAAAAATGCTACCAGTGTGGTAAGCGGAACCGAAAGCCCCACAAAAAACGCATTGGTAAAGCCCATAAAGAACATCAGGATAAACACCACAAAAATGAAACCGAGGATAACCGTGTTCAAAAGGTCGTGTAACTGCACACGGGTGTTTTCTGATGTATCGCCTGTAACTTTAATGTGCAGGCCCGGAGGGAATTTATTCGCTTCGTATTCTTTCAGGATATCATAAATCTGGTCGGTGGCGTTAATCAGGTTTTCGCCGCTGCGTTTCACAACATTTAGCGTAACTACTGATTTGTGGTCAAGGTGCGCAAAGTCCTGCTTTTCTTTATAGCTATCTTCTATGCTGGCAATGTCTTTTAAGAAAACAGTGGTACCCATAAAAGAACGTATTACCATGTTTTCAAGTTGCTTGGGGTCTTTAAGCTGGCCCGTTACCCGCAGGTTTCTGCGCAACTCATCTACCCTCACTTCGCCGCCACTTATATTCATATTCTGGCGTTGTACGGCATTTTCAATATCCATAAAGCCAATGCCGGCGGCTGTCATTTTATACAGGTCAACATTAATTTGAATTTCGCGGTCAAGCCCACCCACTACATCTACGCGCGTAATTTCTTTCATGCTCTCAATACGGTCCTGCAGTTCTTTGCCGTATTTCTTAATCTGGTCAAGCGGTAAATCGCCGGCCAGGTTAATATTCATAATGGGCATTTCATTAATATCAAACTCCTGTACGCGCGGGTCTTCCTTTAAATCGTTCGGCAAATCTTTTTTGCCTTTTGCAACCGCATCGGTTACACGCTGCTTGCAAACAGTGGGGTCCAGGTTGGTGGCAAACTCTACCGTCATTATCGATACATCCGAAAGCGAATTGCTGGTTACCTTTTTAACGCCGTTAAGGCTTTTTACCTGTTTCTCCAGCGGCTTGGTAATAAGGGTTTCAATATCCGCCGGTGTGGCGCCCGGGTAAATAGTTACAATCGAAATGGTGGGCACTACTACATCCGGGTACAATTCCTTGGGCAGGCTGATATAAATACCCAGGCCCGTAAAAAATATAAGCACCACAAATACATATATGCTGGTAGCGTTGTTAATGCACCAACTGGTAAAGCCCAGTTCTTTTAGCCGTTCTGTCTTAATCATTATAAATCCTTAATGCCGCAGGGCGGCAGGTAATTAAAATTCAATTCTCTGCCCGTCTACTAATTCACTGTAGCCGGTTGTAATAATTAAATCGCCTTCTTGTAAACCTCCGTTAATAATTGTTTGCCCGCCGTAATCAGGGCCTACATTTACCATGTGTTTGCGCACTACTAAACCATCCTTCACTTTTTCAGCAGTAAGTACGTACAGCTCGTCGGTTGATTTTTGAATTACATTAGTGGGCACCAGCAGCACATTTTTATAAATAGCATCGTTAATCTTCAGCTTGGCAATCATGTTGGCTGCGTACTTGGTAGTACCGTTGGGCAATTTAATTTCAGTGCCAAATGTGCGCGAACGGGTATCAATGGTGCGCGATACATAAGAAACCGGCAGTGTGGTACTGTCGTTTATATCCGGAAAAATAACCCGCACTACATCGCCTTGTTTTATTTTGCCAAAATCGCTGTCAGCTAATTTTGCTTTTACTTTCAGGCTGCCATTGTTTATAATGCGTATGCCCGGCATTAGTTGGCTGGGGGCAGCCATATCGCCAACCCTTAACCGCACCTCGTCAACAGTTCCGCTTATAGGTGCAATTATTTTCGACATATCTATTTGCAAACGCTGGCCTGCTATTTGTTTTTCCAACGCTTCTTTTTGGGCTTTGGCCTGTAGGTACTGAATTTCAGTTCCTATTTTTTGGTCAAATAGTGCTTTTTGCTTTTCGTAAGCGGTGGTAGCCAGGCTTAACTGCGTTTCTAATGCCTGTATGCCTGTTTCCATGGCGGCAGTGGTTTCAGTAAGGCCCAATATCTGCCCCTTGGTAACCTGGTCGCCTACCTTAACATATACCTCCTTTACTATTCCTGGCTGCTGTGGCAAGGCCATTACGTTCTCCTCGGCATCAACGGTGCCCTGCACCTCAATATAGTGGTTAAAGTCTTCGCGCTTAACAGCAGCCGTTTGAACCAGCTTGGCTTTTACTTCCACCTTTGCCGAAGTATCCATTTTGGCTATCTCCTTTTCAAGGGCTTCAATTTTTTTATTCAGCTCTTTAAGGTCGCTCTTGTACTCCGATAGCTTTTTCTTTTTATACTCCAGTTCTTTGTTGGCATTTTTTCCGCCACACGCAACTAAAAAAGCAATGGCCAAACATGCACAGGTAAGTTTTACAAAATTCATTTTATGTTGTTTAATACTTTATACAATCGGTTATTTTATGCCAAGGGCTTTATCCAAATCGGCCTTGGCATTTAATAAGTTCATTACGTTTTGAATATGCTTTAACTGGTTGGTTACATAATCCTGCTCGCTTTGCAATAATTCAAAACTGCTGCCCATACCCAGGTTAAACTTGGTTTTGTTTTTATTAAAAATCTTCTGGCTCAGCTCTACCGTTTTGGTTGAGTTAACTTCATCGGCAATGGCAGCGTTTAATGATGACTGCGCAGCCTGGTATTGCAATGCGGCCGCCTGCTTAAAGTTTTCGAGGTCGTTTTTGGTTTTTTGCGCGTCGATCTTGGCCTGCTGAACCGAAGCCCATTTGTTGCCCGAATCGAAAATGGGGATGTTTAATTTAAGCCCAACCAGGCCTTGCTGGTACCATGGGCTAACTTTGCTGATGGAGCCATCAGCGTTTACCTGGTTATAACGTGTAAACATATCGCCAAAATTTTGCCCCTGCACATTCCATCCGTAATTAAGAAAACCCGCCAACGATGGGTAATAGCCGCTGCGCCTTTGTGCAACATCATAGCCCTTTAGCTTAATCGCTGTATTCAGCATGGTATATTCAACGCGCTGGGTAATATCAAACTTGTTTTCCTCTGCAATGCCAACACTTGTTTTTAAATCATCCAGCCTGTCAGTTAGTGCAATTTCATCATCAAGCGGTAAACCCATTTGAAACTTAAGGTTGGCCAAGCCCACTTCTGCCATTTGGTTTTGCGCGTTTATCTGGCTTTCGAGCGTTATTTTTATAAGGGTCAGGCGGTCAACGTCAACTTCTTCAATTAAGCCCTGGGCATAAACTGCTTTGGTATAAGTAAGCAGTGTGTCAACCGGCAATAACACTTTTTGCAATTGGGCTTTTGCTTCCTGTGCGGCTTCGGCCTGGTAGTAGGCTTTGGTAACGGTGTATTTTACATCCTGTTCCGTTAACTGGCTCGATAGCCTGCTGGTTAAAAAAAGTTCTTTGCGGGCCTGTATACCAAACATATAGCGGGCATCAAACAATAATTGCGTAATGGTTAAGCCTGTGCTTATGGAATGTGGAAGCACAAAAGAAATATTCTGGTTGCCCGATGAACTTTGCGAAAGTATATTCCGTATTACCGGGTCGGTGCTGGACAGGTGGTTCAATATTTTTACAAATGAATTGCTTGAGTCTGTAAAAATTTTTGAAAGCGCCGGAACCTGGGGTGTTTTAAAGTAGTAGTCGTATTCCACGCTGGCGTTTATCTGCGGCAGGCCTACTGTAAGAATTTCCCAGTTACGTGCCTTTGCCTGCTGCTCGCCCAGTTTGGCATTTTTTGCTGCGTTGTTATTCTGTATGGCATAATCAACTGCCTGCTTAAGCGAAAAAGTTTGCAGGGCCTTTGGCTGGGCAAACACGCCTAATACGGCAAACATTAAAATAGCAACGCTGTAAAATCTTTTCATCCTTTCAGTTTTTAAACAGTTTATGCTGTTCCAGTATTTTTAAGCCCGCCGGCGAAACTATCCCCCGCAGGTAGTAGTTCAGGTATTGTTGGTAAAGGCTTATAAAAACATATTTGCCCGCCGGAAACACCTGCTGGTTTAACAGCACATCAATCCCTGCCACATATATTTTCGATATAACATCAACATCCAAATCATTCCTATAGTAACCATCCTTTACACCGTTCACCAGGTTGGCTGTTATCCTTTCCAGCACATACCCGTAACTGTATTCATTAAATATCTCCCATGTTTCAGGGTAATACTTTTTTAAATCATCAATAACAGTGGAATTAAACCCTCTTATCTGTGTTAAAGAATAAGCCACTATCTGCATCATCTCGTCTACCGAGTTTTTCGAGTTAACAAGTATGGCATCCATCTGCCCGCGTTCTTTGCCCAGGTAATCTGTCATTACCAGTTTTACCAGTGCTGCCTTGTTATCTACAAACTTGTAGATGGTTTTTTTGCTCATCCCCAATTGCCGGGCTATCTCATCCATGGTTAGGTGTTTAACCCCATGTGCTTTAAATAAGTCGCCCGACTTTTGAATCAATTCCGTAAGCTGCCTGTTTTCCACTATTCCGTTTTTTCCAATGCCTTTTACATTTCCCGGCTTTTTTAAAGGCGGGGCAAAAGTATACCATCAAGGCTATGGAAACAAAAAAAACTTCCAGAGTTTCCTCATATCTAACTGAAATGTCATAAACAGGCGGTTAACCGTATAAAACATTCGTTTTTAAGCTATTCTTTCATGTGCTTCACGGCCCCTGAACCATACTGTTTGACATCCGTCAACTTTCCCGGGCCGAAATAGTGTACAAAACCATTGCCAAGATGATAAATACTGATACTTTCCTCGGCATATAACTCAACATTTCCATTCGCCAGGTTCTTAATGGTGGCGGTATTGGCCTTTAAACCCCTAGCCAGCAGGTTGCCGTTGGCCTGGTTTTTTATTTCAAGTTGCCCGCATTTACCCTTAAGGCTTAGGTTGCCATTGCATTGGTTAAGCAGTTTTAAAGATGGCACATCTACTTCCAAATCTGTATTGCCGTTCGACTGGATTTTGAGAAATAATTCATTGCTTAAAGTAATGGGCGTTCCTATAGTTAAATTGCCATTGCTGCTGTTGATTAGCTTTTCTAATTGGCGGTAATAAACCTTTACCATGCAGTGCGTGTAGGCGGGGGTGCGCAGTTTTGATTCGGAAGTAACATAAAGTGTGCTACCTGAATTTACCACCTCAAAAGTGTCTAACAGGTTTTCGTCGGTTTCAACCACCACCTTTTCGTCATCGCTTTGTATAAGTTCTGCATTGCCTTGTATAGCCAGGTGAAGCCTTATAAAGGAGCTTATTTCAAATTCCTTGCTTACAATATTGCCATTGCCCTGAATGCTGATGATTTGCCTTAGTTTTTTAAAGTTTACCATAATTGTCTGCTTTTGTAATGCAAAGATGGGGTGCTAATTGGCTTATTTATTACACTAAAAGAATAAATACTTATATTTAAAGGATAAAAATGAATTTAATTGAGGATTACCATCTTAAAACCCTGCCGTTTGGAACCATTGGTACCAAACGTTGGTATTTTGATGGAATCCGTATTAAGCACTTGGCTGGGAAGTATGAGCGGAATGAACCCTTGCCATGGAACGCACCTCCCAATACCCTTACCCTGTACTTTAATATAAAGGGCAAAGCGGCCTTACATGTAAAAGGTTTTCCCCAACCTGTGGCGCTGGGCAATGGCTGTGGCCATATTTTTTATACCCCACACTTTGAGGGTGTGTTGTTAAATGAAGAATTGCATAGTGAAGCTTTCATCATCCACTTTGATAGTAAAGTTTTTTTGGAGCTTACAACTAACTTAACCGGTACAGCAAAAAACTTTATTGAAAAACTTTTAGCATACCAGCGCACCATGTATACCGGCCCCGGTATTTTGATGGATGCGGCTTTGCTGAATGCCATCAATGATATTTTGCTTTGCAGGTTTGATGATGGCTTAAAAAGTTTGTTCCTGCGCACAAAAAGCGTTGAAATATTAACGCGGGCAATAGATGCTTACATAAAGGCAGAAAGTGCACCTGCTATTCATTGCAAAACCGAGTACGACCGCGAAAGGATTCTGTTTGCGCGCGATTACCTGCTGCAAAGAATAACAATGCCGCCTTCCATAACAGAACTGGCGCGGATAGCGGGCATTAATGAATTTAAATTGAAGAATGGCTTTAAAGAAGTTTTTGGCAATACCATTTTTGGCTATTTGGCCGAACACCGCCTGCAGTTGGCTTTACAGCAAATACAACAAGGCAAAAAGCCCGTTACTACCATTGCCTTTGAATTGGGGTATTCATCTTTACAGCATTTTAGCAAAGCTTATAAAACAAAGTTTGGTGTATCGCCAAGGCCGGCAAAGAAAATTTAACGGCTATATTTAATGGCCGCTTTTATTAAATAAGCAAGATTGAAAAAAATATTACTTCGCAGCATTTGGCTTATAGCCGGTACTATTTTGGCCGTTGCTGCACTATGGTTTTTTGTGTTTGCCTTTTGCGGATTTGCCGAAGGCGAATACAAAATACTGCGCAACGAATTACAGTTTACATCCAAGGCGGTTTTTCAAAGAGGGTACTGGATACTGGTTATAGCTACACGCGTGTTAACCCTGGTAGGCCTGTTTGTTTTCAGCCGTTGGTGTTTTACAAAAATTGGGCTCAGCCGCCAAAAGGCCAAAACATTTATTGCGCAAAACCCATGGATAATAAGTTGGGTTACCGTAGCACTGGTACTTGCAGTATTTGAAGGTTACCTGCGTTATAAATCGCTGCGGCCTGCTTGTTTTTACAGCAACTTTAGGCCGGTAGAAAAACTTGTTTCGTACCCGCGCCACCTTGCCGATTCAACCGGCATGAACTACTGGCACCCGCGTAGTTGGGATGGGCAGGTGTTCCACCCGGTTAATGGACAGGGGTTTCTATCCGACACTAACTACACTGAAGAAACACGGCATAATGTTGTGCTACAAAACAAAAAACTGGTATTTGGCATTGGCGATTCTTTTATGGAAGGCATAACCGATAGCGGAGGATACTCAGCAACCTTTCCCGAAATTGTACGGCATGATATGGATAGTACAATTGCCTTTTGGCCTTTTGGCGTTGGGGGAACCGACCCGCTGAATTATTATTTAATACTGAACAATTACATAAAGTACAAGCCTGATGTGGTGGTGGTAACCTTTTGCGCTGCCAACGATTTAATGAAGTACGATAGAAAGCCCGCGCCTTTTGTGCCACAACATTTTTCAACCAATGCAGGTTTTATAAGCAGCAACTCTGCCGATGTAATGAATGGCCCGAACCGCTTATTAAAAACGCCGGATGAAGCTTATGGGTTAATGTTGGAACGCGGTACGCTTACACGCCGAAATGATATCTGGAGCAGGATGTTGGCCACCACCTCTATTACCACCCAGCTTTATTATATGGCCGAAAAGAAAAACTATATAATAGTAGAGCAAGGCGATACTATGGCCACCCGGCATTGGCTGCTTGGTATTGATTCGCTTTGCAAACAGGCCGGCGCGCATTGTATTTTTGCCTTTATCCCCGAAAAAAACAGCCTTGGTTTAAACTGGAAGGAAAAATACGCGCGCCTGTTTTCGGGCTTGCATGTACTTTACCCGATTGATATAACTCTGGCAGATTACATACCTAAGGACACACACTTTAATGCGCAAGGCAACAAAAAGTTTGCACTATTTTTGGAGAGAGCTATTGTAGACGAATTAAAAAAGGCCCCATGACATTTAAAGACCATTTTTCGAAGCAGGCGGAAGTGTACGCCAAAGCACGGCCTACTTACCCTGATGAACTGTTTGAATACCTGGCCGGCTTAGCACCTGCAGAAAAACTTTGTTGGGATTGCGCCACGGGCAACGGGCAGGCTGCCTTGCCGCTATCTAAATACTTTAATAAGGTAGTGGCTACTGATGGCAGCCAACAGCAAATAGATAATGCTGTTCAACAGCCAAATATTGAGTACCGGGTAGCAACAGCAGAAGAAAGTGGCCTGGAAAACCAGTCGGTTGATTTAATTACAGTGGCCACAGCAGCCCACTGGTTTAACCTCGATAAATTTTATAATGAAGCAAGGCGTGTGGCAAAGCCCGGATGCGTGCTGGCAGTTTGGGCCTATAGCGAGGCCATCATCAACCCGCAGGTGAACGAACTGATGAAATGGTTTATGTACGAATTTTTAATGCCCTACTGGCCACAGGGCCGCGAATATGTAATGGGCAAATATGATAACCTGCCATTTCCGTTTAAAGCTATTGAAACGCCGGCCTTTGTTTGCAAACTGCAATGGAGCCGCCAACATTGGCTGGATTATGTAAAAAGCTGGTCGTCCTATAATAATTACGTGGCCCAAAACCAAAGCGGCCCTATTGAACAGTTACTGCCAAAGCTGGATGCCCTTTGGCCTGAAACGGAGGTTAAGGAAGTAGTTTGGCCCCTGCATTTAAAGTGTACTGTGCTGAATTAACAGGAAGGAATTACCGTTTGGAACTGCTAGCGGCCTTGGTTTTCAATGAGTTTTTAACCAAATATTAGGTAAATACTGCTTATCCTCTAAAAAAACGTTAAACTAGGCCTATATTGGCGTTTGTGGAAAGGCAAAAGGCATTACATTTGTTCTTACACCAAACGACAACCAAATTTTAAAATTTAAATCAACTAAAATGAAAAAGTTATTTCTAATGTTTTGTTTAGCAGGTTCTGCAATGTTTGCAATAGCTCAGGAAGCACAACCGCAAACACCGGCACCAGACCCTAATGCTGCTGAGTTTAAATGGGAATCTACCACTATTGACTACGGAACAGTAACAAAGGGCGACGAGAACAACTCAACCCGTATGTTCAAGTTCACCAACACCGGTAAATCACCGCTAATCATTTCAGGCTGCCACGGCTCTTGCGGCTGTACAGTTCCTACTTGCCCTACTGAAGCTATCCTTCCAGGCAAATCAGGCGAAATTAAAGTTCACTACGATATTAACCGTGTAGGCCCTTTCACTAAAACAGTAACTGTTAGTTCTAATGCAAAGAACGCTAACGAAACTTTGAAAATTCAAGGTACAGTTAACGACCCTAATGCAGGCCAAACTCCGGTTCCTCAAACAAACCCTACACCAACACCAGCTGTAACACCTGGCAAAACTCCAGGCGGCAAATAATCAGCCACCATATAAAATATTAAAAAAAAGAGCGCGGATTCAATTAATCCGCGCTCTTTTAATTTTACCTCTATTCCGCTACACTTACCTTGAAAGATACATGCTCTTCTTCTTAAACAAATCGCGGAAGTAAGGGTCGTACAGGTCTTTTATAAAGCGGATGGCCTCGCCGGTGCTTTTCATTTCAGGCCCCAGTTCGCGGCTAACGCCGGGGAACTTATCGAAGCTGAAAACAGGTTCCTTAATAGCATAACCCAGTAAGCGCTTGTAGTAAGTAAAGTCTTTCAACTTATTTACGCCCAGCATTACTTTGGTAGCGTAGTTCAGGTAAGGTATGTTATATGCCTTGCAGATAAACGGCGTGGTACGGCTGGCGCGCGGGTTAGCTTCAATTACGTACACCTTTTCGTTTTTAATGGCAAACTGTATGTTAATGAGCCCGCGTATCTCCAGCGCACGTGCAATCTTATCGGTGTATTCGCGCATTTGCGTAATAACATTCTCCGATAAATTATATGGCGGCAATACGGCATTCGAATCGCCGCTATGGATACCGGCAGGTTCAATGTGCTCCATAATGCCCATTATTTCTACCTGCTCGCCATCGTAAATTGCATCTATTTCGGCTTCCTCGGCGCGGTCTAAAAAGTGGTCTATCAGAATATTGTTATCGGGGAAGAACTTCAAAATTTTAACCACGGCCTGCGTCAGGTCTTCATCATTAATTACAATGCGCATGCGCTGCCCGCCTAATACATACGATGGGCGTACCAATACCGGGAACCCAACCTTGTGTGCTACTTCAATAGCTTCTTCAGCATTTTTAGCAGCACCGTAATTAGGGTAAGGTATGCCCAGCTCTTTCAGCAAATCGCTGAAACGTTCGCGGTCTTCCGCAATATCCATGCTGTCGTATGATGAGCCAATTATTTTAACGCCCATCTGCTGCAGGTTTTTGGCCAGTTTAAGCGCTGTTTGGCCGCCTAACTGCACAATTACACCTTCTGGTTTTTCATGTTCAATCAACTCGCGCAGGTGTTCCCAAAACACCGGCTCAAAGTAAAGTTTGTCTGCAATATCCGGGTCAGTCGAAACCGTTTCGGGGTTGCAGTTCATCATAATGGCCTCAAAGCCTGCTTCGCGGATAGCTAACACACCGTGCACGCAGCAGTAGTCGAATTCAATACCCTGGCCAATGCGGTTAGGGCCACTGCCAAGTACAATCACTTTCTTTTTATCGCTCACCACACTTTCATTAGTGGCATCAAAACTTGAGTAGTAGTACGGGGTTTTTGCTTCAAACTCAGCAGCACAGGTATCAACCAGTTTATAAACCCGGCGTATGTTTAATTCCTTAGTGCGGTAATCATAAACTTCATCTTCAGTTCGCTGCACCATCCAGGCAATCTGTAAATCGCTGTAGCCTTTCTCTTTTAATTCGCGCATCAGGGCTGCGTCAATATCTTTTAAATGCAGCTTACGCACCTTCTTCTCGGTATCCACCAACTCCATAATCTGGTGCAAAAACCATGGGTCTATCCTTGTAATATCCTGTATGGTTTTTAAAGGCACGCCAAGTTTAAGTGCATCGTAAATCCTGAAAACACGGTCCCACGATGGGTGCTTAATGCCTTGCAGCATATCATCAGTGCTTACCCACTGCTTGCCATCGGCGCCCAGGCCAATTCGGTTATTCTCCAAACTCTGACAAGCCTTTTGTAACGCCTCCTGGAAGGTACGGCCAATGCCCATTACTTCGCCTACGGCTTTCATTTGCAGCCCCAGCGTTTCATCGCAACCGGCAAACTTGTCGAAATTCCAGCGCGGTATTTTTACAATCACATAATCAAGTGCAGGCTCAAAAAACGCCGAGGTTGTTTTAGTGATTTGGTTTTTCAGTTCATCAAGCGTATAACCTATGGCAAGCTTGGCAGCAATTTTTGCAATAGGGTAACCTGTTGCCTTGCTTGCCAGCGCCGATGAGCGCGATACGCGCGGGTTCATTTCAACCGATATAATATCTTCTGTTACCGGGTCAATAGCAAACTGTACGTTACAGCCGCCGGCAAAGGTTCCTATTTCGGTAATCATGCGCTTGGCATACTCGCGCATTTTTTGGTAAGCTGTATCGCTTAGGGTCATGGCCGGTGCTACAGTAATAGAATCGCCGGTGTGTACGCCCATGGGGTCAAAATTCTCAACGGTACATATCACCACAAAGTTATCGTTCACATCACGCATAACTTCCAGCTCAAATTCCTTCCAACCCAAAACCGCTTTTTCAATCAGCACCTCGTGTGTTGGCGAAGCAGCAAGGCCGCGCTGTAGTTTTTCGTCGAACTCTTCTTTAGTATGTACAAAGCTGCCGCCGGTTCCACCCAACGTATAAGACGGGCGTATTACCAGTGGAAAGCCAATTTTTTGAGCACCTTCTTTTCCTTCCAAAAACGAGTTGGCAACGTAGGATGGGGCCACCATAATACCCAATTGCAACATAAACTGGCGGAAGGCTTCGCGGTTTTCGGTAGTTTCAATGGCTTTAAAATCGGCCCCCAGTACTTTTACATTGTATTTCTCCCAAAGGCCCAGTTCATAAGCCTCCATGCACAAGTTAAGTGCCGTTTGGCCGCCCATGGTGGGCAGCACCGCATCAATCTTGCGTTCCTCCAATATTTTTACAATCGACTCGATTGTAATAGGCATCAGGTAAACGTTATCTGCTACCAGGGGGTCGGTCATAATAGTGGCAGGGTTGCTGTTAAGCAGTGTTACCTCTATCCCTTCCTCGCGCAAACTGCGTGCAGCCTGGCTTCCGGAGTAATCAAATTCGCAGGCTTGCCCTATAATAATAGGCCCCGACCCTATGATGAGGACCGAATTAATGGATGTGTCTCTTGGCATGTTTGGATTTTGGGTACCGGCGTCCGGATACCGGGCTTAATTGCCCCTTCCGAACCTCCTAGCGGTCGGGGTGCGAAGTTAAGAAAGCACTTGGATTTGCCAATTACTGTTTATAAGATGGCTCATTGGCCCTCAGGCCTGTCCCTCAAAAAAGGGATAACGATAATTTAACGTTTTTAACAAAAAGCGTGTAATTTTGCCCCAAATCACAGCATATGAAGAAAATTATACTCTTTGGCTTGTTAAGCCTATTGATGCTTGGCAAGTCATTTTCACAGAGCTATCCGCCACGGGCGATTATGTATGGTTCCAGCCCTTTTCAGGATTCTGCCTGGGCCTGGCATTTTGATGACTTAACCCCCGGGCGGCCACCTTTTGCTTACGGGCCTACCCTTGCCGGTTTTACTATAACCGGTATGAACAGCATGGCTTACGACCCCTGCGGTTTCCAGATTTATGTAATTATGAAAGTTTCGGGTATTACCGGCCGTGTGCTTGGCACCTTTGACCCTGCCACCGGTATTTGCACGCAAATTGGCAACCTTGGCGACAAATTTTCCAGCTTAACGTTTGGCCCCAACGGACAATTGTATGGTTCAACCGGTAATGGAACTGTATCAGAAGGCTTATACGCCATTGATAAAACCAATGCCAACGCAACCCTCTTAACGCTAATGGGCAATGGTGCAGATGGTGAAATAATTTGTTTCAACCCCGGCGATAACAATATTTACCACTGGTCGGGTAATGGTACCGTTGTGTATGAAAAGATGGCTCCGCCGTATACGCCTTATGCACCGGTTAACATTCCAATTGTTGGCACCACCAGTGGTGAAACTTTTGGGGCACTTTACCTTGGCGCCGATAGTTTCCTTACTTCTAACATCAGCAGTAGCTGGAATATCTTTACAACCGGTGGCACTGTAAGCCCGGCTTTTGGTTCAAACCCCGACGATATCCGTGGCCTGGCCCTGCCACCGGTTTTTGCCACTGACCGCGATACTGTATGCCCTAAGTACGATACGGTGCGTGTTGGTTCTGACGCCACTTACCTTTACTCGAAAATTTATTACAACTGGGGCGATGGGCATATTGATACCGTATCCTCAGGCGGCACATGGCATGTGTATACTGCCAGCGGAAACCGCACTTTAACCGCTACACTGGATAATGGCACCTGTTCGGGGGTTTACTGGACCAAAACAATTGTTGTAAAAACATCTCCAAGCGTTACCATTAGTGGCAGCGGTGCACTTTGCCCAAGTGGTTCCGTATTACTTACGGGTACATCAGGCGGCACCAGCCAATGGTATTTAAATGGCTCAGTAATTGGAGGCGCCACCACCAACACTTATACTGTAACAGCGCCGGGGTCATATAATATGGTTAAAACCAACCTGAACGGCTGTTATGATTCCGCTGCCACTGCTAAAGTGGTGGTAAGCGTACCTAACCCAACTGTTGCTTTAGGTAATGATATTACGCAATGTGCCGGTACTGCTACCCTTGATGCAGGCAACGCAGGCTCTACTTACTTATGGAGCGACGCCAGCACCGGGCAAACTTTAGTAGCCAGTACAACTAATACATATGCAGTTACAGTTACCGATGTTAATACCTGCACAGGAACTGATGCTATTGATGTTACCATTAACCCGCTTCCGGTGGTTGCCCTTGGCAATGATATAACCCAATGCGGTGGTACAGCTACCCTTGATGCAGCCAATGCGGGTTCTACTTATGTATGGAGCAACACGGCTAGCACGCAATCAATAACTGTTAGTAGCAGCGCCACTTACTCTGTTACCGTTACTGATGCTAATACCTGCACAGGAACCGATGCTATTGATGTTACCATTAACCCGCTTCCGGTGGTTGCCCTGGGCAATGACGTTACCCAATGCGGCGGCACTGTAACATTAGATGCGGCCAATGCGGGTGCTACTTATTTATGGAGCAACAGCAGCAGCACGCAAACAATAACCGTTGCCAGCGGCACCTACTCAGTTACTGTTACCGATGCAAACACCTGTACAGGCTCTGATGCTATTACTGTTACCATAAATACCATTCCTACTGTTGCCCTTGGCAATGATTTTACGCAGTGCGGCGGTACTGCTACCCTGGATGCAGGCAATGCAGGCTCTACTTACGCATGGAGCAACAGCAGTGGTTCGCAAACAATAACCGTAAGCGCAAGTGGTACTTATACTGTAACCGTTACCGATGCCAATACCTGCTCGAATACCGATGCCATTACTGTTACCATTAACCCATTACCTGTTGTAGCCCTTGGCAACGACATTACGCAATGCGGTGGCACAGCAACGCTTGATGCCGGCAATGCGGGTTCAACGTATGTATGGAGCAACAGCAGCAGCACACAAACCATAACTGTAAGCACCAGCGGTACCTATACTGTAACCGTTACCAACGCCAGCACTTGTACTGCCGCCGATGCAATAACTGTTACCATCAATGGTGTTCCTAACGTTGCCCTTGGCAACGATGTTACCCAATGCGGTGGCTCAGTAACTTTAGATGCAGGCAATGCAGGTTCAACATTTGCCTGGAGCAACAGCAGCGGCTCGCAAACAATAACAGTAAATACAAGCGGCACTTATACGGTAACTGTTACCAATGCCAGTACCTGTACCGGCACTGATGCAGTAGTTGTTACTATCAACACTATACCTACAGCGGCTTTAACGCTGGCATCTGATTCTGCCTGCAGCAACTCTTCGGCAATTGCTTTAAGTGGTGGTTCGCCGGCGGGTGGCAGCTATTTTGGTTCAGGTGTAACGGGCGGTAACTTTACGCCGGGCGCAGTTGGCAATTACACCATTTCTTATGCTTACACCGATAACCACGGATGTTCAGATACCGCTTCAGCAAGCATTGTAGTTTACCAGTGCGTTGGCATTAATGAACTTACAAGCGGCTCAATCAACTTATATCCAAACCCTGCTAAGGATTTTGTAACACTAAATGCAACAGGCCTAAGCGGTGCATTGGAAATACAAATATTTGATGAAAGCGGAAGGGTAGTAGTAAACTACAGGGATGCAGTCAACACTACCGATTACAAACACACTTTCGATTTAAGCAAGTTAGCAGCAGGCAATTATATTTTAAAAGCCAATACTGCCAATGGAACAGCTACTTACCAGTTAGTGGTTAGGTAGTAACATTTAAACTTTTAGCAACAAAAATGCCGTGAAATTTCACGGCATTTTTTATTTAGTAAAATACATATTGGTTATTGTGGCACGCGGAAATTAACCGTGGTTGAAAATTTGGAAAGGTTCTGGCTAAAATAAACGCTATCGGCACTAAAGCTGCCCTGAGTGGCAAACCGGTATTGGTTAATAACGGTAAACTTTGCCGGCTGCGTGCCAAACACATTGCTGAACCCTATTTTAATATCGCCGTTGGCATATAGGCCGTTCCTGATAACGGGGACAGCAGTTTGAACCGAAGAAACATCCTCGGTTACCGATGCCGCAAAGTGTACGGCGGGGTCATTGGTTTGCAGGATTTCAGAAATGATAATTTCAGGGCTATCAGTACTGCACACATTGGTAAAATGCATGGATAGCTGAAACACCGCATCGCCGCCGTCATAACTGTGCGATGAGCTGTAACTGTAATGGGTACCGGTAAAGTTGGCATTGTTAAAGGCCATGTAGTTATTAACTGTTACATAGGCGTTTTCTGTATTGCCGCATCTACGGCCGTCGGTTTTGGTGCATGAAGCAATAGCAAAGAGCAATGCCATTGAAACAAAAGGGAGCTGGAGTACTTTCATAAAACGGGTTTTGGGTGGAACAAAACGGATTACGAAACCTTATATATGTCCGAATTTATGAAAAGAAATGTAGTGTGCAAAAAATTAAATAGGCCCTCCAAAAACGGCTACAATTTTTCTACTCCCGTAGAAATCTTTTTAACCCGGCCCAAAAACTCATCTGTATTGTTGGCCTTGGGGAAAGGCGTAGAGGGCACCGGCACATTTAAAAATTTGCATAAGGGTTCCCAGCCGCTTTTTACATCGTACACTAACAACCTGTCTTTAGGCACAGTATTCAGTACCTCATCATTAAAGCGGTTGAACCTTTTAATTACTTCCTGTTTGTCTTTTAAATCTTTGCCGTAAACTTCATCCATCATGGTGCCATTGTGTTTAAGTATGGGCACGCGCCTGCGTACCATGGAATTAAACGGAAGCTGCACCACCAGCTTTAATATTCTGCCAATGGATGGCTTGCTTGCCCAAAAAATAGTATCGCTGGCGCTTTTGTACCAGGCCTCAGGGTCGCGGGTGGTGTGTATTACTTTGGCATCGGGGTATTTTTCCATTAGTTGTTTGTAATACCTGATAATAGGAAAATCAACCGCCGACTGGTAGCCTTCCAGCAGTTCATCCCAATTGGTATTTCCGGTTTTATGCGCCTGCTCAAAATATTTTACCTGCTCAGGGTGTTCAAATAACTCGAACATGTGGTAGCATTTGCCGAAGCCTAATTGTTCTAATGCAAATTTTAAAGAGGCTGTGCCTGTGCGGCCCTGGCCAGTGCCTATTACTTTTAATGACATGGGCATGTTTTTTTGTTTTAATCGTTGAAGGCAAGATAGTATGAAATTCAACTCTTGCACAACTTAAAAGGAGTAGCCCAATAGCCAGCGGGGCCAGGTTTAGCGTTACAAGGGAAATACGGCGGGCAAGTGCATTAGAAAATTATATATTTGGTATATGCACTCGTTTAAAACGCCTCTTCTGATTTTACTGGTTTTTTTGTCAGTGGGCCCGCTGATGCTCTTTGGGCAAAATGCTAAAGGTGCAATTGGCGAAAACCTTAGCCCGGCTGCAAGTGGAGAGCAATATGCAGTGCTAATAGGCATTTCGAAATATAAAAACTTACCCCCCTTAGATTTTGCCGATGTTGATGCAAAATATTTTGCCAATTTTTTAATAAGCCATTTGGGCCTTAAGCAGGAGAATGTAAAATTGTTTTTAAACGATACTGCAACGCTTGATATACTGCTTGAGTTAAACAGCCTGAAAAAGAAAGTAAATGCGGGCGACAGGGTATACATTTATTTTTCGGGCCACGGCGATATTGAAACAGAAATGCAACAGGGCGGCTTGTTGTTGCTATATGAAAGCAACGCGAAAAATTATTACTTAAACCCCAATGGCTATATACAGGAATCGCAGATAAAGGCTGCCATTACCCAACTTACCGCTAAAGCTGCCGAAGTGGTTTTTATTGCAGATGCATGCCATAGCGGAAAACTGAGCGGGGGCGAGGATGGCAAACGAGATAATATGCTGGCATTGCAGGCAAGCTGGGGCAAGGAGGTAAAAATATTTTCATGCCAACCCGACCAAACTTCGCTGGAAGGGAGGCAATGGGGCAATGGCCGCGGGCTTTTTTCGTGGGAGCTTGTTAAGGGCCTGAATGGCGCGGCCGACGGCGCAGTAAATGGCGAACCTGCCGATAAAAAAGTTTCATTAAGGGAGTTGCAAACCTATTTACAGGATAAGGTACCTAACGAGGCAAAGCCGAATAACCAGCTGCCGTTTACTATAGGCAACCCATATATCATTTTGGCAAATACCGCCGGTAATACCACGGCCGATAAACAACTGGTGGTTGAGTTTAGCGGCGACAAGGGCAAAAAGGGCGTACAGAATAATGCAGGCCTTACCGGCGAACAGGCTGTTACTTATCAAAAGTTTAATGAGGCATTGCATGCTGCCGAAAAAGCGGCGGGAAAAGGCGAGGCCATGCGTTACCTGGATCTAATGAAGGGCCAGGATTTTCCGAAGGAAACCCTGGAGAGCTGTACCCGTGCCCTAATTGCAACACTATTGAAGCAATCTACCGCTTTGATTAACCCCCTATTAACAGGTGGCGATGTGGTAACCAGCAAGGAGGAAATTGAAAGCACCATAGATAATTTGCAAGGGGCTTTAGGGCTTTTAGGTACCGACCACTACTTGTGGCCTGCGTTTGAATCGAGAAGGCTCTTTTTAAAAAGCGTTGCACTAACCCTTAGCGAAACCGAGGCGGCAAAAAAGGAAATTAATAACCAGGCCATACAACTGCTGGAGCAATCAATAAAGCTAGAGCCTTATGCCTACTATTCGTATTTTCAATTAGGGGTGTGTTATTACCGCAAAAAACTGCCTGAAAAGGCAATTGAGTATTTCGATAAATACAAAAGCTACCTGCCAAAAGATGCTGACACCTATAACAATATAGGCCTGGCATATTTTAAATTGGGCGACCTGCAACAAGCGGTTAAGTTTATTGCACAGGCGGTGGGTATTGATTCAACCAAATACGCTTACTACTTCAATATGGGTAATGTAATGTGCGTTGGGCAGAATTATGCTAAAGGTATTTACGCATATCGAAAGGCCCTTCAGTTTAAACCCAATGCGGTGGATGTACTGTTTAACCTGGCCAACGCTTTTAATTACGCCCATCAAATTGATTCTTCTATAAAATATTACAGGTTGGTTTTAAAGATAAACCCGGCGGATGATGTGGCTTGGCTATACCTGGGTAATGCGCAAAGGAAAGTAAAAAAGTATGACGATGCACTGGCATCCTATTCCATGTCGCTGAAGCAGGGAAACAATTCAGCAAGGGTGTATTACAACATGGCCTGCATTTTTTCATTAAAGGCCGACAAAGAAAACAGCCTTCAGTTTTTTGAAGAGTCGCTTAAGCGGGGCATGAGCGATTTTGTATTGGAGATTTATAAAGAACCCGAACTGGCCAACCTGAGAAGCTATTCTAAGTTTTCGCAATTGATGAAGAAGTATGCTTCGAAGTAGAATTTGTGTTCGGCCTACTTCCCTATACAAAACTTACTAAAAATATTCCCCAATATCTCCTCGTTAGTTACCTCGCCGCTTATTTCGCCCAGGTATTGCAGGGCGCGTTTTAGTTCAAGCGAAACCAGTTCGCCGGTTATGTGGTTGTTTACTCCGTTTAGTACATCGTGCAAAGCTTTGTCAGCATTTATTAATGCCTCATAATGCCTCAGGTTGGTAATGATGGTGGACTCAGTTGAAATTTGCAGGTTGCGGGTAGCAAGCTTGTATAGCTTCTCTTTAAGTATATCAATATGCTTACCCGTTGCCGCTGAAATAAAATGCAGGCCATCATGCAGGTTAATGGATGAGGTGGCAGGGTTGTTTTTTAAAATCCAAAAGAAAGGGGCTGTGTCATGCCATTGTGCGCCGTCAATTTTGTTGCCAACAATCAAGCCATCAAATTGGGTAAGGCCCAGGTCTTTTACGTGGTGCAGCAATTCTTCGGGCGTTGTGGTGTTTACATCAAACAGGTAAATGTAAACGGATGATTGCCGCAGTTTTTCCATGGCCTTATCTACCCCTGCCTGTTCTATAACATCGGTAGTGGCGCGTATGCCGGCGGTATCAATAAAACGGAATTGGATGCCGTGCACATTCAATACCTCTTCAATAGTATCGCGAGTGGTGCCGGGTATGTGCGATACTATGGCGCGGTCTTCGTTCAGCAAAACATTCAGCAGCGTTGATTTGCCTGCGTTAGGCTTGCCTATAATAACCGTGTTAACACCGTGCTTAATTACATTACCCAGCTTAAAAGATTCAATCAATGGTTTTAATAGCTGTTGAATTTCTTCAACCAGCGCAACCAATTGCCCACGGTTGGCAAACTCAACATCCTCCTCAGCAAAATCCAGTTCCAGTTCAATAAGCGAAGTAAAATTGAGCAGGCGTTGGCGCAAATCTTTTATTTGGCTGGCAAAGCCTCCGCGCATTTGGTTAATAGCTACCTGGTGAGATGCTGCTGAATCAGATGCTATTAAATCTGCCACCGCTTCAGCCTGCGATAAATCAATGCGGCCATTCATAAAGGCGCGCAGCGTAAACTCTCCCGGTTTTGCAGATTGTGCACCATGGCTTATCAGCAATGCAATAATCTGCTCAGCAATATATGGCGAGCCGTGGCAGCTTATTTCCACCACATCTTCAGTAGTAAAACTTTTAGGCGCCCGGAAAATGCTAACCATTACTTCATCCACCTGTTTATCGCCGTCTACTATAAACCCATAATGAATGGTATGCGAAGCTGCCTTGTTTAGGTTTTTGCCTTTAAACACTTTTGCAGTAATGGCAATGGCATCTTTACCTGATAAACGTATTACGCCTATGGCCCCAACGCCTTGCGGGGTGGCAAGGGCTACTATGGTATGGTGGTTTAGCACGGGTGCAAAATAACCTATCTTTCAAAAAAATTGGCTTATGGATTTAAAATCATTCCACGATTTTCTGGATTATTACGATAAGGTACGTGCACGCACCAAAATTATAATTGCCAAAATACCGCCTGGGCAGGTGGAGTGGACATACAAAGAGGGTAAGTTTACCCTGGGCGATTTAATGCGCCATTTAGCCTGTATTGAACGGCATATGTATGCTGAGAATGCGCAACTAAGGCCATCGCGCTATACCGGTTGCGGAAAGGAGTTTGCCGAAGGTTACGATGCCATTGTAAAATTTATGGATGATACCCATGCCGAAAGCATGAAGATATTTTATGCGCTGAGTGAAGAGGATATTAATAAGAAATGCAGCACACCCAACAATTCACCCATTACAGTTTGGAAATGGCTGCGATTAATGGCTGAGCATGAAATACACCACCGCGGGCAAATTTATTTGTATTTAAGTTTAATGGGTATTGAAGTACCCGCACTTTATGGCCTAACAGCGGAACAGGTGGCAGAACGCGGATTAAAGTAAGCGGCGCACTTCCACCAAATCGCCTTCTTTATAAGTTGGGCAGGTTTTGGCCACTTCAACAGCTTCGTATAAATCTTTGGCTTCAATAATATAGTAGCCGCCAACACCTTCACGTACATCGCGGATGGGTTGCACTATCAGGTCGCCGTTAATCATTTCAATTAAACGGCCATCACTTTCTATGCCGTTACCATCTTTAAAAACACCCTGCAGGGTTAGCTCGCGCGCCCAATCTGAATGTGCTTTAATAAGCGCATTCAATTGCTCTTCGGCCATGGGGTACCTTGTCAGATCCTCGCGGATAAGCAATATAAATTGTGGCATACAGTGGGTTTAACTCGTCCGCTACGAATTTAAGCCCTATTTGTTCTAATTAAAAACTTATCTTACCATTAAAATGGAGCCTTTATGAAAAACATGCTCAATTGGTTCGAAATACCCGCTACGGATTTAGCCCGCGCCAAAAAGTTTTACGAAACAATTTTCAACTGCCAGATGCACATCCAGAAAATGGGAGATTTGGAGATGGCATTCTTCCCCAGCGACCCTGATAAAGTGAGTGGCGCTTTGGTGCAGGGCACAGGGTATGAACCCACCACAAAGGGTTCTTTGATTTACCTGAACGGCAACCCCGACCTGGATGGCGTGCTAAGCAAAGTAGAGGCAGCGGGCGGCAGTGTGTTTATGCCCAAAACGGCTATAACGCCTGAAATAGGGTTCTTCGCCATGTTTAAAGACAGTGAGGGGAATATGGTAGCTTTACATTCAAACAAATAAACGTGCTTATGAAGCGAGTTTTACTTCTGCTGGCCGTATTTAGCGGCGGGTGGGCTGCGGCTCAAAATTTGCCTGAACGCTTAACCCCTGATGAGCAAAACCTGTTGCCGGGTTATACCATTCCTTACCATACTTTTAATGAAAGAAGTTACAACTCCTCTTTTTCGCCGCCGGCCACTGCGCCGCGCACCATGGCTGAATGGGAAGAATCGCAGGGATACCTGGTAACTTATACTACCTACAATAGTATGATACGCGATATTATTAGTAATGGTAAGCAGGAATGCAGGATGTATGTTGTAACTACTAATATTGCCAACACCATTACCGACCTGGCGAACAACAATATTGATACAACCAACATTACTTTTTTAAACGTGCCATATAATTCAGTTTGGTCGCGCGATTATGGCCAATGGTGCATTTATGCCAACAAGGTGGATACACTTGGTTTTATAGATTGGATATACAACCGCCCCCGGCCAAAAGATGACACCGTACCTTCCGGCTTGGCGCGGCTTTTAAATGTTCCCATTTACCACACTACCCAGGCACCAAATGATTTGGTGCATACCGGCGGCAATTTTATGTGCGATGGCATGGGCACGGGGTTTTCATCAAAACTTATTTTAACCGATAACCAACCGGGTGCAGGTTTTGGCGTAACACATACCGAAGCGGAGATTGATACTATTATGAGCCGCTTTATGGGCATTAACCGCTACATAAAAATGGAAACCCTGCCGTATGATGATATACACCACATAGACATGCACATTAAACTGCTGGATGAAGAAACACTAATGGTGGGCCAATACCCCAACGGTGTTGCTGATGGCCCACAGATAGAAGCTAACCTGCAATACGTACTGGCCAATTACCACACAGCTTTCGGTACTGACTACCGCGTTGTGCGTATCCCTATGCCCGATGATAACGGAAGCTATCCCAATACCACCGGCACATATTATACTTACACCAACGCATCGTTTATCAATAAAACCATTATTGTGCCCACCTATAATTTACCTAGCGATACTACCGCATTACGCATTTGGCGCGAGGCCTGCCCGGGTTATAAAGTGGTTGGTATAAATTCAACCAGCAGTATTACGGCGCTGGGCGCGCTTCATTGCATTACAAAAGAAATTGGCGCCGATAACCCCTTGCTGATTACCCATCAGCGTTTGCGTGATACTTATAACACTACAACGCCTTACACTGTGGTGGCTGACGTTGAACACAAATCGGGCATATTTAACGCTACACTCTATTATACAACTGATACTACCCACGCTTACCAGAGCGTTGCTATGGCTAACCAGGGCAATAATATGTGGCAGGCTGATATACCTGCACAAGTGGCGGGCACCGAAGTGTTCTATTACATCCATGCACAATCTAACAGCGGTAAAAAACAATACCGGCCAATTACGGGCCCAAAGGGTTTTTATAATTTCCACGTACTGGATGGCTCAACTGGTATTAGCGTGGTTGAAAATAAAGCTGAGGTTTCAGAACCCTTCCCTAACCCTTCGCATGGCTTAACCTGCTTACCGGTTAGCACAACAAGCGCTCAAAAGCTTTCTATTGTTTGTTACAATGCCCTTGGTCAACAGGTAGAGGAAATTTTTAGCGGTGAAACGAAAGCGGGCGATAACCATTATTTTATTAATACATCTTCCTTTGCCGGTGGTGTTTACTTTATTAAATACCATTTAGCGGGCACCGAAATTACGCGAAGGCTGGTGGTTAGGTAGTATTGCAAAACCTTTGCTGCTATATTTGCTTTATGCCACTAAAAATTTTGATGGTTTGTTTGGGCAACATTTGCCGCTCGCCCATGGCGCATGGTTTATTGCAGCATAAAGTTGAACAGCGCAAACTTGGCTGGGAAGTTGATTCAGCCGGAACCAGCGGCTGGCACCGGGGCGAGCAGCCCGATAAGCGCGCCATTGCCTGCATGAAACGCCATGGCATTAACATTAGCAACCAAAGTTCGCGGCCCTTTATACACGATGATTTTAAAGCCTTCGATTTAATTTATGTAATGGACAAAGCCAACCTGCACGATGTGCTTGAAATGGCCGGCACTGAAGAAGAACAAAACAAAGTAGCGCTTGTTATGAGCCTTGTTTACGAACAAACCCCCATTGATGTGCCCGACCCTTACTTTGGCGTAGGCGATAAAGGTTTTGAAAATGTGTACACCATGCTGGATGAAGCCACCGATAAAATTTTGGAAAGGTACGCGGTGTAGCAGAGTTTAGAACCTTCCCATTGTAACATGCTTCTTTCTGCGGAACGCATATTTAACCTTGCGGAAAAAAGCCCGCATTTTTGCGCGCGGGCTCCTATCGATGCGTACAACATTTCCGCCAACTATTATTATGGGCGCCTCATTCCCCAGGGGTAACCTGGCGGCATTCGCAGAATCTGCAGCAGTAACAACTTTAGTTCCTTTTTGTGTAGTATCAACCTGCACGGTAGCCGGTTTATCGATGTTAACCGTATTTGCCTTTGCCAGGTTTATGCCCAATAGCACCGTTGCAGCAGCGGCCCATTTTTTCCAACTAAGGCCCGTGCCGTTTGTTTCGGCCTTTAGTTGCCGGTTTAGCATATCGCTATTAAAACGCCCGCAGACTTTTCCACGTGGTTGGCTTAAAAAAGATATTATTTCAGCCTCGCTTTTGGCCGTAAAATCTATCACCTCTTTTTGGCAGCTTTGGCAAAAAGCACCGCAGCCTGTTTTTTGCATACGGCCCCAGTCCTCAGCGCATGGTTCAGGTATGGTTATTTCCAAGCGGGGCTTAAACATATATTAAAGATACAATGGTTTGCGAAGCCTGCAAGGCTTCGCAAAGGGGGCACTTCGCAAAGTGCCATAAACCCTTATTTTTGGCGCATGAGCGATGTTAAACGTGTAAAGCCCCAAAACCCCAAAGGCACCCGCGATTTTTTGCCGGTTGAGGTGGCTAAGCGCAACTATATTTTTGATACTATTAAAAGTGTGTTCTATAAATACGGCTTCGAGCAAATTGAAACCCCGGCACTTGAACGTTTGGAAACCCTTACCGGCAAATACGGCGATGAAGGCGATAAGCTTTTGTTTAAGATTTTAAATAGTGGCGATTTTTTAAAGGATGTTCCTAAAGATGAATTGGCCAACGCAAATTCTCAAGCAACCATTAAATATATATCCGAAAAAGGGTTGCGCTATGATTTAACCGTGCCACTGGCAAGGTACGTAGTACAAAACCAGGATAAGCTGCCGTTTCCATTCAAACGTTTTCATATTGGCCTGGTGTGGCGGGCAGATAGGCCGCAAAAAGGCCGTTACCAGGAGTTTTACCAATGCGATGCTGATGTTATTGGAAGCACATCTTTAATTAATGAAGTGGAGCTGACCATGATTTATGCTGAAGTGTTTAAGCTTTTAAACATAAATGCCACCATCCGTATTAACAACCGCAAAATACTTGAAGCGCTGGCGGAAATTAATGATTGCTCAACCAAGCTAACGGATATTACTGTTATCATAGACAAGTGCGATAAAATTGGTTTTGAAGGCGTGGAACGCGAGCTTAAAAATTTAGCGCTAACCGATAACCAGGTGAGCGAAATACTTTCGTTGTTGCAAACCGAAAACCTTGAGAGTTTGAAAAACCCTTTTGCTGCCTCTCCAACCGGGTTAAAAGGGGTTGATGAAACAGAAGAAGTAATCAGGGCTGCAAAATCAGGCAATGTAAAGTTTGATATAACACTTGCACGCGGTTTAAATTACTATACCGGAATTATTTGGGAGGTAATTTGCAACAATGTAAAAATCGGTTCTATTGCTTCTGGCGGCCGTTATGATAACCTAACCGAAATGTTCGGCGGCCAAAATATGAGTGGCGTGGGTATATCATTTGGCATTGAACGTATGTATGATGTTATGGAAGAGCTTAACCTTTTTCCCGATACCATCTTAAAAGGTGTTAAGGTGCTGTTTGTGCCACGCGACAATTCAGCCGATAATTACTGCCTTAACGTGGTACAGCAATTGCGCCAAAACGGTGTTTCAGCCGAAATCTTCACAGGGAATGTTAAAAAGCAAAAACAATTTGCCTACGCCGAAGCTAAAAACATAACGTATATCATCGAAATTGGCGCTAATGAAATGGATTCCAACCAATTCCGCCTTAGAAATGTAAAGGAAAAAAAGGAAGAAGGAGCCGGTTTTACCCTCCAAAACCTTATTTCTAAACTCCAATGATGCCTTTTTGCCTTGCAACTTTGCTGTAGTTTAATCGTCAATTCAATAAGACAACAATGTCAACTATTTAGCGGGCTTGCTTTTTGCAGCGCTCCATATTATTTTATGGTGGTAACCATGCAATTAGTAAAACATCCAATAGGAATAAAACAACGTAATTTTGTGAAGATGAAACCTGTGAGTTTATTTATATTTTTTTCCGTTCTGTTTTTTACGGGTTATGCTTCGGTCGATAAAAAGGAAGTAAGGTTAACTATTACCGGCACCGATAGTATTGCGCTGGCCGACCAAACAATTGTTTATTTAGATTACGGCACCACACCTGCTTTTATTTCGCTCGAAGATTCGCGCAAGCAGTTTAACCAGGCCAACCAGGTTCCGCAAATATTTTCTTTTACTTCAGATGGTGTTCCTTGCCTTATTAATGGTTACGGCCCGTTCAACAATTCGGTTAGCATGGGTATCGGCATTAGGGTTGATTCGGCCGGCGATTTTAATATAACGGCCAATATCATTAGCCAACTCGACCCCACTTCAATTGTAAGGTTAGAAGACCGCCAGTTGGGCACCTTTTTCGATTTACGCCAGGGCAGTTATTCTTTCCACGCCGATTCGGGCGGGTTCAACTATAACCGTTTTGCCCTTCACATTTCGTATCCACCTGCCATTAACCCCGTTGATGCCGGTTGCGATAACCTGAATGGAGGTATTGCAGTAATGGAAGATTCTACCATCAACTGGTCATCAACTTTACTTTATGATTCAACCGGTACACTGGTTGGAAACATGGTTGATGTAACCGGGCCCTTTACGTATTCGGGTTTAGCTGAAGGCAAATACGCCCTTGTTTTTAATTACGGCCTTTATTCTGCCACTAAAATGGTACCGGTAAAAGGGCATCACATATCTGTTGCATTTACTGTTTCAGTTGATAACCCCGGCGTTGGGCAACCGGTGCAGTTTTTCGCAAACGTTACCAACGCCACACAGTACCAATGGGATTTTAGCGATGGCACCAGCGTTACCGGCATAGCTAACCCCGTAGTAACTTTTTACGAATCGGGGACCATTGTAGCGGTATTAACCGCCTATAATACATACGGCTGCCTTGATAGCACTACTGTTACCTTTACAGTGGGAACACCCTCAGGCATTTCTTCTGTAAAAGCAGTTGCTCCCCATATCTACGCAAACAACAACTACGTGGTTATAGAAACCAACGGAGCGGCAGGCTCAACGCTTTATACCATCAACAACATGCTGGGGCAAAGCGTGGCATCAGGCTCTTTTGAAACTGCCGAATACCGTGTTAGCATGGGTAGCCTGCCCGATGGTGTTTATGTGGCAAGCGTTTCAGTAAGCGGCCACCACTATAGCCAAAAGTTGTACCTGCACCGCTAATTCCCGCACAGTTTTCTTTTCTTGTTATTTTGCAGCCTTTAGGTAATAGAACACCTTGTTCCCTATTCAAAATTTATGGCTTCAACTTTTACAATTACAGGCGGGCACATCAGCATTAATGATTTAAAAACCTTTTTAGCGCAGGAAGGTAAAATTGAACTGGCTGCCGATGCACGCCAAAAAATAAATGCCAACCGCCAATTCCTTGAAAAAAAACTGGCTGAGCCCGGTGCGCGTTACTACGGCATTAACACCGGATTCGGTGCTTTGTGCGATGTTGAAATACCTGCCAACCAATTAGAACAACTGCAGGAAAACCTGGTAATGAGCCACGCCTGTGGTATGGGCGATGAAATAAAACATGTGGTGGTTAAGTTGATGGTGCTGTTGAAGGCAAAGGGCCTGTCGCAAGGTTACTCCGGCGTTAGCATTGAAACCGTTGAGAAACTGCTGGAGCTATACAACGCCGGTGTTTACCCTGTTATTTACGAAGTGGGCTCATTAGGCGCATCAGGCGACCTGGCACCGCTGGCCCATTTAACCTTACCGCTCATTGGCATGGGATGGGTACGCTACAAAAACGAGAAACGAAACACCGAAGAAGTTTTTGCGCAGCTGGGTATAAAGCCCGTTAAACTAAAATCGAAAGAAGGGCTTGCCCTGCTTAATGGTACACAGTTTATGAGCGCCTGGGGCTGCTACAGCCTTATTGAAGCCGAACGCGTGGGCAAACTGGCTGATATGGTAGCTGCGCTTTCGGTTGATGCTTTTAATTGCCAGCTATCGCCATTCCACCCCGCTATTCAAAAAGTGCGTAACCACCAGGGGCAAATTGAAAGTGCCGCCAACGTGCTTCATTTTTTACAAGGCAGCCAAATTGCACAACAGGAAAAAAACAATGTGCAGGACCCCTACTCGTTCCGCTGCGTGCCGCAGGTGCATGGCGCCGTTAATTACGCCATACAACAGGTGCAGGACGTTTTTGAGCGCGAGATAAACGCGGTTACCGATAACCCATTAATTTTTGAAGCAGAAAACCTGATACTAAGCGGCGGCAATTTCCATGGCGAGCCACTGGCCATTGCGCTCGATTATTTAAGTATTGCCATGAGCGAGCTGGCCAGTATATCAGAACGCCGCACGTTCCAACTAATATCCGGCAAACGTGGCCTGCCAAAATTTTTGGTGGAAGACTCGGGCCTCAACTCGGGCTACATGATACCGCAGTACACTGCTGCTTCTATTGTATCTATGAACAAACAGTTAGCCACGCCCGCCAGCGTTGATACCATTACCAGCAGCGATGGCCAGGAAGACCACGTAAGCATGGGCGCCAATGCAGCAGTTAAATGCTATAAAATTGTTTACAACATAGAAAAGGTGCTGGCCATAGAATTTATGACCGCTATGCAGGCCCTTGATTTCCGCAAGCCCTTGCTCAGCTCACCATATATTGAGGAAATTAAAAACGAATACCGCAAAATTGTGCCTTTCTATGGCAAAGACCGGGTTATATATAACGATATACAGGTAACCGTTGATTTTATGCGAACTATAAAAATGTAGGTGGGGGCTGGAAAAAACTCAGAAGGAGGCGTTACGGTTTTACCCTTCAACCAATTTAATATACAGCCAGCGTTCTTTGCCGTTAATATTAACTGTTACTGAAAACCGCACGATATCATAGCAAGGCCGCGCCATGTTTTTTGCAGGTTTAAAGGTTGGCAAGGCCAGTACTATTGCAGTTATTTTTTGGCGGACTTCCACCGAAGGCAGGTTATAGAAAACCACCTTTGCGGGCCTTCCCTCATTATTAATTATTACATCGAAGCCAAAGTTATACTCCTGCCTGGCTGAGGGTTTGGTATGAGCCGCTTTTTTTTTGTTTTTGTACATCTTGTAAATGGGCGCCTCGTATTTATGCAGGCTATCGGTTAGCCTTTTAAGCAGCGCATCATCGCCACCGGCAAATTCGCAACCCTGTTCCACAACAACAAACACGTGTTCCTTATTCGTGTCTAATTCGGGGTTGAAATAAGTCCTAATGCCTGTAAGCAATAAGGAATCGGCATAGTGTATGGCCCAAAAATCGATAATAGAATCGCCTGAGAAAATTTGCATAGTAAGCTCGCCCCTCCATAGGGATTGGACACCCCACCGGGCAGTGTTGCGCCCCCCAGGCGAATTGAAAACAACCGTGCTATCGCTGTTAAATTGTATGGAGTAGGGGCTTTGATGAATGCTATCGGGCCTTCCACAAAAATACGTTTGGCCGGGGTTTAATTTGCCCGGCATATTCCATTTACCCAAAAGGGAGGGGGGTAAAGGTTTTGCCAACTGCGCAGTACTGAAGTTTGTGCAGAGGGTGGTGAAAAATAAAAGAAAAACAAGGTGAAGGCGCATAATGAATAACTGAATTAAAAATAAAAATTAGAGTGTATAAATGTTAAGGGTTTGTGTCATTAGATTGTAAAAAAAGGCGTGCCAGCCCCTAACGGGCCCACCGGCCAGGGGCATGCCGAACCCATTCGGGGCGCTTACTTCCTATATTGTTAACAATTTTACTTTTGTTCCTTTTTTGATTATATTTGCATAGATTAGATTTTAGATGCAAGATATTAGAACCAAGAAAGAGGTTCTAATATGATTGGGTTTGGTTTGTGTTCCCGCCTTATTCCTTTATGCAGTATTGTTAGGAGTGAGATGGGTTTGCCTGAGGAATAATTCGGGCAGGCTTTGAAATATTGGAAGCATGGGTTTGCCCGCGCGCACCCACTAACTCCCTAAAGGGAGCACCGCTACCGCGCAGGGGCTATTGGAGTAAGTGGTTAATTAATGATGTTGTGTCATTCAAATAACTGAATCCATTGGTTTTTAGACGATTGATTTTTTGGCCTTGATTTCCTACATAAATATTATGATGGGCAAAAATGTTAGGGTAAAATTAGGGTAGCTTTTAACGGATGTAGTTGGTAATTAGGGACATCGGTTTTTTGGACTTTATGAAGGCGATGAGAGGTGTTAGGGTGATTTTTGGGAAGGCATTGGCTAATAGGCCATTGGGTTATTGGGGCATTTTAAATTGCGGATATTCGCTGAGGGCGAAGGAGATAATGTTTACTTTTGGGTTCAATTTGTAAACAATTGGTTTTTATGGCCTATTTATTTTTGACCCTGACAACCCACGCCTTAAAAAGTGTAAGGGTTTTGTAAGGGAAGAATAAGGGTGGCTGGAAAGTTGGTATTGGGGGTGAGGGGCTTATTGCTAAAGGCGAAAAATGAGAGAGCAGAGGTTGTGGGTGTTTGTTAAAGAGCGAAAATGAAGAAAGGGAAGTGCGTACAATGGTACTGTCCCTTTTGTGGGGTTGGGACTGCTTCGCTAACCGCTCGCAATGACGCCTAGGGAAAACATTAAGCCAAGTTTTTCAGCTTGCGCATTTTGGGGGCGAAGATGTAGGTGGAGATAACGACTACCAAAGTCATACAGCCGCCGAAAACCACTGAGGGCACTGTGCCCATTAGCTTAGCAGCCAGGCCGGATTCGAAGGCGCCTATTTCGTTTGATGAGGCAATGAAGATTTGGTTAACGGCGCTAACCCGGCCGCGCATGGTATCTGGTGTAGTTACCTGCAAAATGGTTTGGCGGATAACCACGCTGATATTATCGAAGGCGCCCGTGAGGAATAGCATGGCGAAGGAAAGCACAAAGCTTTCGGAGAAAGCAAAGGCGATGGTAGCGATGCCAAAGCCTGTAACAGCAATAAGCAGGTTGCGGCCAGCGTGCCTGGTAGGCGGGTAATATGCCATAAACAAACCCATTACCACCGAGCCGAAAAACGGCGCGGCCCTTAAAATGCCCAATGCCTGCGGGCCGCCGTGTAAAATATCTTTGGCAAAAACCGGAAGCAGCGCAACAGCCCCGCCAAAAAGCACCGCGAATAAATCAAGCGAAATAGCAGAGAGCATGATTTGGTTTTTAAAAACAAACTTTAGCCCCATGGTGAGCGATTCGTAAAGTGTTTCTTCCTTGGGCCTTGGGGGAGTTTCTTTTACGGGCACCCATAGAAAAATGAAAAATGAAATAACCATCAGCACTACGGCAACGGCAAAAGAAGTTTCGAGGTTGGTGTAGCCGTATAGCAAGCCGCCTACTGCGGGGCCAACAACGGCGGCCGTTTGCCACGTGTTGCTGCCCCAGGTGGCACCATTAGCGTAAAGGTGGCGCGGCAACAGATGAGGGACAATGCTCTGGTAAGCGGGGGCCATAAAGCCGCGGGCAATGCCGCTAATGCCTATAACAATATAAATAGGCATAATGCCATATTGATGAATTAAAGGCGAGGTGCCGCTCATAAAAAGGCCGATTATGGCAAAACAAATTGTAATGGCAATAATGGTAGAACGCGCTATGCGGTAACGGTTAAAAGTATCGGCTGCATGGCCACCGTAAAACGAAGTAGCGATAAAAGGAAGTGCCTCGCTAAGGCCGAGCAGGCCCAGCACCAGTTTGTCACCGGTTATTTCATAAACTTTCCAGCCAAGGATGGTTTCGGCCATTTGCACGGCGAACGTCAGCATAAAGCGCGATAGCTGGAAGTTTCGGAAAGCGGGGATTTTTAGTGCTGCGTAAGGGTCGTGTTTCGCATCTGCCTGGGCCATGGGCAGCAAAGAAGATTATTTATTGGCGTTTATTCAACAATAGCAGGCATAGAAAATTTTATTTTTGCGAATATTTAGAAGAAAAGATTTTTGCCACCAAGGCACGAAGGCACAAAGAATAATAAATTGAACACCTTTTGGTTGCAATGGTTCTGTAACAGTTTTTGCCAGTTATAAAATATGGCGGCTGAAAATTTAGGAAATGGATATACTGAACGATAAAGTAGTGCTGTACACAGGGGCTGTTTTGCTGGCTGTGTTTGGCATTTCCATGCTGATAGAGTTTGTGCTGAACCTGCTTTTGCGTAAGAATTATTTTTCGGCAGAGTACCTGGTTATTAATTTGTGCATTGCCTCGCTACAGCAACTTACCGACGTTTTTAATAAATTGATTTTCCTTGGCGCCTTTTATTGGGTGCAAACGCATTGGGCCATTCAACATTGGCTTGGCTGGGAGCCGGTTAAATTGGTTAACCCGTTTTACCCTCATATTAACTGGCTGGCTATAGGTACTTATGTAATGGTACTAGTGATTGCCGATTTTTGCCAGTACTGGCTGCACCGTTTATCGCACGAGGTGAACATTATGTGGGCGGGCCATATTACCCACCACAGCAACACCGAATACAACTTTGGCGTGGCGGTGAGGCAAAATGCGCTGGAAGGGCTGTACACCTGGGTGTTTTTTATGCCGCTGGCATTCTTTGGCATACCATGGCAAATGTTTGTAGCCGCTTATACCGTTAGCCTTATATGGCAGTTTTGGGTGCATACACGTTTTGTAAACAAGCTAGGGTGGCTGGAAAGTTTTATGTCAACCCCATCGCACCACCGGGTGCACCATGGCAAAAACCCGCAGTATATTGATAAGAACTACGGCGCCTTTTTTATTATTTGGGATAAGATGTTCGGCACATTTGAACCCGAGGTGGAGGAAGTACAATATGGCATTTTGAAACCACTTGAAAATAACAACCCTATTTGGGGCAACGTACACCACCACCTGCACATTTTTAAAACTGCCAAGGCAGCACAAAGATGGGGCGAACGGGTTAAGGTGTTTTTTGGCAGGCCAGCATTTGTGCCTGGTTCATTGGCAACACAGGCCGTGGTTACCAGTACTAATAAAGCATCGTTCACTATGCAACCGGAAAAGAAGTTGTATGTATTTATCAACTTCCTTTTAACTTCTATAGCAGGTTTTTTTGCTTTGAACTATTACAGCGAGCATGGCAACATTTGGGTTTATTTAGCTGCTGCTGTTTTTATGTTGGGCTGTTTCTCGTTGTTTACTGCACTGCTTGAAAACAAAAAATGGGCTGACAGGGTAGAAGTGCTACGGTTGATTTTAATTGCAACAGCAGGCATAATGATTCTGCCGCAGCCGCAGTTTTTCAATTATGGCCTGGGCATTATAGGGCTTTCGGCACTGCTGCTATTGTTTACATGGCTGGTAGCTGTTCAATACAAAAGAAGAATGGCTGTAGGTTAAATTGACCTGTATAACTGCATGGTTTTTTGTGCGAACGCAGTATCCGTCATTGTTTGGGCGTGGGCAAAACCTTCCTTTATCATTTTGCTGCGGAGGGGTTCATTGCTCAGCACCTGCAAAATTTTAGCCGCAATATCATCGGCAGAGTTTGGATTAATAAAAAGTGAGCCGGGCCCCGCGGCTTCTTCAATGGCCCCGCCTTTGGTAGCAATTACAGGAGTACCTGAAAAGAGTGCTTCTAAAACCGGGATGCCAAAGCCCTCGAACAAACTTGGGAAAACAAAAACACTTGCGTTGCGATAGAGAGAGGGCAATTCGTTATTTGAAATATTGTAAAGGATTTTTACGCGGCTTTGCAGGCCCTTATCTTTTATTGTTTGCAGAATTTGAGGCTTAGTGGTACCATCGGTGCCCACCAGCCAAAGTTCTTCTTCAATTTGGTTGGCAATTAAAGCGTACGCTTCAATAAGTTTTATTTGGTTTTTGCGGGGGAAGAAGGAGCCTACATTGAGGATATATTTGGTGTCCGTTTTTTCTTTCGGTGTTCCGGGGTTTATCCCTTTATAAAAGATGGGTGAAACGCTTTGATAGATAACTTCAATTTTACGATCCGGTACGTGGTAATGGCTGATGATATCCTGTTTTGTTTCGTTACTAACGGCAATAATTTTATCGGCGTGTTTTACAGCGTATGCTGTTTTGCGTTTGTAAAACTGCCTGTCTATCAAGGGGTATTGTTCAGTGTGTTTCAGGAAAATTAAATCATGGATGGTAACAACAGTTTTGATTCCTGATTTGTGAATATTGAAGGGCAATTCGCCGCTAAGGCCATGGTAAATTGGGGCGCGCTCCCGGATTAAATCGCGCGTAATGCCCCATGAGCGCCACCATGCATTTATTGCGCCCAGCGATTTAAGGCCCGTTGAAACGGCACCTATTGTTTGCATGGGCCGCCCTACGCTGCTTGTACTGCCGGGTAAAAAAAGCTGAAAGCCATCCTCCAGCTGGTTCAGGTATTCATCTTTTACCTTAGGCGAAAAAAGCAGGTAATCATTATCGGGATAATCGCGCATTAGGGCATTGAGCAGTATGCGGGAGTAGTTGCCTAAACCCGTACCGTTGTTAAAAGCCCTTTTTGCGTCGAATGCTATTTTCATAAAAAAGTAAAGCCACAGATTAATTTTCGCTTTTCACTTTAATGGCCCTGAAATATTTTAAAAAAACTTCCCTGGCCTGGTTAATGCAAATGGTTAACCCAACGGCTCCATCGGTAAACCCAAGTTTAAAAAAATAATTGCGTATAAATTTAAAAGGCGGGCTGAATATGGCTTTAAATACCAGGTATAAATACCTTTCACTTTTTAACTGCCCTGCAGCTAAAGTGGCAAACTTGTCGGATTGCGTAATCAAAGATTCCGGTGTTGAGAATGAGTAATGAAGCAAATCGCCGTTTAAATGGGCTACTTTAAGGCCTTTGTCCAAATCCATTTTCTCGTGCACCAATTCGCCGATCCAACGGCCTTTGGCCCGGTTCCACAAACGTATTTTTGTATCGGGGTACCAGCCACAGGTTTTTATGGGTTTGCCGCAGTAAAAATTAAGGCGGTTCATGGAATAGGCATCATCGGTAAAACCTTCGTTCTTTGACATTAAAACGCTTTGCTGCAATGCTTCACTTAAGCATTCATCGGCATCAAGGTTTAAAACATAATCAGTTGTTGCCTGCGAGGAAGCAAAATTCTTTTGTTCTATGTAGTTAGTAAAAGCCCGGTCAATAAACTTTGCGCCTTTGGCAATTGCAATTTCTTTGGTGCGGTCGGTTGAAAATGAATCAACCACTATTACTTCATCGGCAACGGGTTTTAAGGAATCAATACAGCGGCCTATATTTTCCTGCTCGTTTAAAGTAATAATAACTGCCGTTAGCTTAGCCATTTGAGCTAAAGTGGTTCATAAAAAGCAAAAGGAAAATAAGATAAAAGCCGGTGCCTATTTGTTCTTCCAGCGTATCTTCAGTAAAAAAGGAAGAAAATAAGGCAAGGTGCAAAACCACCACCGGCCAGTAGCGGTAAAGTTTATTGGTAAATAGCGGTACAAAAAAAGCTGTAAGAAAAAGTGCCAGGCCTGCAATACCGGTGGTTGCTAAAACCCATAAAAACTGGTTGTGCGGCAAGCGGCGGTTTTCAATAGTTACCTGGCTAAATTTTTCATTGTAAACTTTATCCGTTTCTGTTTTAATATCGCCGGCGCCCACGCCCAGCCAAATGTTTTTCTTCCAAACCTCAATGCCGGCTTTCATTGAAATAAGGCGCATGGCATCGTTCTTATTATTTACGTCGCCTTTGCCGTACATTTCAAGGTCGTAATGCATATAACTCATCCGGTTGTGGAAAGCAGGTATGTAGCGGTAAGCAAAAAAAGGCAGGCAGGTTACCATGGCAATTAGTGCCGCGCCCCATATAAACTTCCGTTCCTTTATTATAATGGTTATCAGCAGATATAAAACCCCCAGGTACAATGCAACCAGGCCACTACGTACTGCTAACACATGCAGGGCAGCAAAAATGAATGTGGCTAAAAATACCTGTAGCCACTTTTCGCGTTTATCAAAAAGCTCGATTTGTGCATTGAACAGGTAAGTGCAGCAAAAAAAAGCAAAGGCCAGCATAAGCGTATAACGGATGTGGCTGTATGGAATAGGTATGGTACTCCCGTTTAGGATAGAATCGGTAATTTGGTTGTAATGCAGCGCGTACTTTATTAAAATAACCGCGGCGCTAATAGACATAGTAAGCACAAAAGCATAAAGTATGGCAATAAATTTTTTAAGTTCTATTTTTCTGAGTCCCGCAAAGGCAAAAGGCAAAAACAGGTACGGCAGTTTAATGCGCAACCAGTTTAGCCAGCTATCTTTATCAGTTGAGTAAAGGCCCGATACCAGTACTATTAAAAAGAAAAAAGAGAGCACCCAAAGGCCCTTATTGGCCGCGTACTTTTTTAAAACATGAAAGGTGTTATCGAAAAGCAGGCCCATGCCAATTAAGCCAAACATGCCAATGCTGGCCATAGCCCGGGCGGTTACCAACCCAATAAACAAAAGCAGGCAGAAAAAAACCACCAGCCATTGCCGTGTGTTTTCGCTTAATAAAGCATTTTGCTGCTGCGCCTGATTCAAAATTTTTCCCTTTTGGTGTATCACAATTTAAAATAACTTCACGCACAAACATACAAGAGTTGGACATTACCCATATCAACGATTTTAAAACGCTGGCCAGGGCTATCTCCGTTGTTGAAAACGAAGCTGAGGGGTTTGAGGAAATGCTATCCAAACTTCAGCCTTATTCAATACCTGTTATTGGCTTTACCGGCCCCCCGGGGGCTGGTAAAAGCACGTTGTTAAACGCGGTGATGGGCGTTTTATTGGAGCAGGGCAAAAAAGTAGGTATGGTACTGGTGGACCCCTCCTCGCCCTTTAACCTGGGCGCCCTGCTGGGCGATAGGTTAAGGATGTCGGCACACTTTAACCACCCCTCGCTTTTTATCCGTTCAGTTGCTACCCGGGGCTCATTAGGTGGGCTTAGCGATAAAATTATTGAAGTGGTAGAAGTAATGCGAGCTTACCCGTTCGACTATATTTTTATTGAAACCGTTGGCGTAGGCCAAAGCGAAGTGGAAATTGCGGGGCTTGCCGATACCACTGTAGTAGTGTTAGTACCCGAATCAGGTGATTCAGTGCAAACCATGAAAGCCGGCCTGATGGAAATTGCAGACATATTTGTAATTAATAAAGCCGACCGCGCCGATGCTGAAGCTTTGGTGAATTCACTGCAGCACCAGTTAATGACGGCCGGGCGCGAAAATATTCCTGTGCTGAAAACGGTAGCTGTTGAATCAAAGGGCGTAGCAGAATTGCTGGCAGAGGTTTCTAAAAAGAATGAATCAACAAAAAATGATGAACGCAAACTGTTTTTGTTAACAGAGAAAGCGCTGCGCCTGATTGCCAAAAGCCGCATGAAAGATTTTAACCGAATTCAGCTAACCGACAGCCTGAAACAGGAATTAAAAAACCCAGGTTTCAACCTCTACAGTTTTGTAAAGAAGTACTTATAACCCGTGATTACACCGCTCGACATAAAAGATTTCCTGGCCCAAAGCAAAGGCTGCTTAACTATAGATGTAAGGTCGGAAGGAGAGTATTTGCACGGACATATACTTCATGCTGTTAACCTGCCTCTTTTTAATAATGAAGAACGCAAACAGGTTGGCACTACCTATAAACAACAAAACAGCAACGCCGCTATTTTGGAGGGATTGGATATTGTAGGCAAAAAAATGAGCGGATTTGTGAAGCACGTACAGCCGCTTGTTAAGGATAATAAAATATTTATCCATTGCTGGCGTGGGGGAATGCGTAGCGGCAGCATGGCATGGCTGTTTAACCTTTTTGGTTATGACGTTTACACACTTAAAGGCGGATATAAAAGTTATCGGCGCCTTGTATTGGAATCCTTAGGAAAGCCCAATCAATACATAGTAATTGGCGGATGCACCGGTAGCGGCAAAACCGCCATATTAAGTATGTTACAGCAAATGGGGGAGCAGGTTTTGGATATGGAAGCGCTGGCCCACCACAAAGGTTCAGCATTCGGCATGTTAGGCCAGCAGCCACAACCCAGCAGCGAGCATTTTGAAAATAAGATGCATGAAGTTTTAGCCGGGTTTGATTTAAGCCAACGTATTTGGATAGAAGATGAAAGCAAAAAAATAGGCACGGTTGTTATTGATAACGGATTTTGGAATGCAATGAAAGCCGCCCCGGTATATGTTATTGATTTACCTGTTGAGGTTAGGGTTAAGCGGCTTGTTGAAGAATACGCCGGGCATGAAATTGAAGGGCTGGAGCAATCAATAGCCAACATTAAAAAACGGTTGGGTGGCTTAGAATACAAAGCAGCTATTGAAGCCCTGCAAAATAAAGACTTTGAAAAAGTAGCGGCAATTACGCTCCACTATTACGATAAAGCTTATAACCACTCCATCAATGCACGGGAAACAGGGCAGCTTACACGCTTTGGGTTTAATAACGATGATGTTAAGGCGATTGCTTCAAAATTACTTTTGGAAGCAAAAAAGGAACCGCAGCTAACCAAATAGTTGCGTTTAGCATTACTTAGTTTACAAGTTGTTAGGCGTTCTCAATTGCATCTTATTATGAAAACACCGTTGTCTCTTATTTTTTTGAGGGTATGTAGTTCAAAAAACATTAGATTTGGAGTCCTGAATAACGGATTATCTAACCTAAACCTAAGTAGCGTATGAAAAAGTGTTACACCTTGGCGTGTAAGCTGTTTGTATTCAGCCTTATCGCATTTACAGCAACCCAATTAAGTGCCCAAACTGCTAACCTGTATAGTTTTTCAACCAGCACACCCGGCGCATTAATTACCCAAACCTCGCCCACAACAATTGTGGCAGCCAGTGTGGATGACAATGTTTCCACCCTAAGGAATATAGGATTTACTTTTAATTATGAAGGAACCAACTACACCCAGTTCACTGCCTCGCCTGATGGCTGGATAAAGTTGGGCAGCCCGGTAGGCACTAACGAATACACCAATGTAATTACCAGCACAGCCAACGTACCCAGGTTACTTTCCAGCACATTGGGATCCTAAGCTTAGAATTCCACGTGGACAAGTTGTCGC
>JADMIO011288102.1_pt1 | contig 66007 bp, 64 predicted proteins | sample 8958161 | NCBI WGS metagenome assembly JADMIO01 (sample SAMN16585339, study PRJNA669376) | soil metagenome | isolation source: Crop rotation soil | place: USA: Cullars Rotation, Alabama | collected 2011
CGCGACAACTTGTCCACGTGGAATTCTAAGCTTAGGATCCCAATGTGCTGGAAAGCTGGTCCTCCGCGTCAGGCTGCGCGACGCGCGCTGGTCGAGCGCGCTGGCCTACGCCGGCACGGTGTCGACGTTCGTGCTGGCGACCAAGCTGACCTCGGCCGCCAACGCCGTCTTCCTGCAGTACACCGGCCCGGCCTACGTCCTGGTGCTCGGCCCGCTCATGCTGGGCGAGCGTTTCCGGCGCAGCGACGCGGCGTGCCTGGTGGTCTCGCTGGGCGGCATGTCGCTGTTCTTCGTCGGCCGGCTGGGCGGCGGGCACCTCCTCGGCGACGCCCTGGCCGCGGCCTCGGGGGTCTGCTACGCGCTCACCGTGATCGCGCTCCGCCGCGACGCCCAGCGCACGCCCGGGGGCGCGCTGGCCTCGACCACGCTGGGCAGCCTGATCGCGGCCGCCGCCTTCCTGCCCTTCTGCCTGCCCGAGCTCCCCGGCATGCTGGGGCCGCGCGTCCTGCCCTACGCCCTGTACCTCGGGATCGTGCAGATGGGGCTCGCATACCTCTTGTTCTCGCGCGGCATCACGACCACGACGGCGGCCTCCGCCAGCCTGGTCGCCACCATCGAGCCCGTCCTGAGCCCGGTCTGGGTCATGCTCGGGACCGGCGACCGGCCGGGCAACCTCGCGCTGCTCGGCGGCGCCATCGTGGTCGGGGCGGTGGCGCTGCGCACCGTGCTCGAGGCCCACGACGGGGCCGCGCGCGCGCTGCCGGTGCCGGTCAGCGAACCAGGGTCATGAGGATGCCGAAGATGGTCAGGTCGGCGAACACGTGGGCGACGAAGGGCGCCAGCATGCCGCCGCTGTAGATCCGGAGCACGCCCAGCATCAGGCCGTACACCCCCGCCATGCCCGCGCCCAGCCAGCCGCGCGGAAAGCCGTGCAGGTGGGCCATCCCGAACGACAGCGTCGACACCAGGAGCGCGATGGACACGCTGCCGAAGCCGTCGGCCACCGCGGTCATCATGACGCCGCGCCAGATGGTCTCCTCGATCGCCGCGTTCAGCATCGCGAACCCGACCGCGGCCGCGATCATCACGGGCAGATCCCAGTGCGGCATGGCGCGCACGAAGTCCGAGACGTCGGGGTGGAGCCCGTAGAACCAGACCAGCAGCGCGGCCGACGACACCACGACGACGCCGGCCACGAGCCCGAGCGTCGGGCCGTCGAAGCGGCCCCGGCGCAGCCAGTTCTGCCCCTGCCGGAGCTGCGGCACCGCCAGGATCGCGCCCGCCCACACCGCCAGCGGCACCGCCACGCCCTGGGGCCAGCCCCAGAGCCGCGGCCACAGCTGGGCCGCCAGCAGGAGCGCGACCAGGAGCGCCAGCGCGAACGCGCGCAGCTGCCCGACCACCAGCGCCGCCGCGGCCGCCCCGATCGCGATCAGCGCCAGCCAGGCCGGGCCGTACCACAGGTTCGAGTGCGCGTAGGCGGCGATGGGCACGACGACCAGGAAGGCCGCCATGCTGTTGCCGGCGCCCAGCGTGCGCAGGGGATCGCCGATCGCGCGCGGGCGTCCGCCGCCTCCGCCGCCGTCCTCGGGCGTCTCGCTGCGCGCCAGGTCCACGCGCCTATCTTAGCGCCGGATCGGCGCGGTGGTGCGGCTACGGCGAGGGGCCGGGGTCGGCCTCGACATGCTTGGCGGTGCGGCCGAACAGGCGCCGGAGGCCCCCGATCCCGCGCTTGGTGACGCGGAGCATCCAGTCGGCGCACAGGTAGAAGGCCGGCACGACGAGGAGGCTGAGCACGGTGGAGACGACCAGGCCGCCGACCACCGCGATGGCCATGGGCTGGCGGACCTCGGCGCCGGGGCCGATCCCGAGGGCGGACGGCAGCGCCGCCATCATGGTCGCGATCGACGTCATGAGGATGGGACGGAGGCGCACCGGGCCGGCCAGCAGCATGGCCGCGCGCGCGTCGAGGTTCTGCTCGTGCCGCACCTGGTTGGCGTAGTCCACGAGGATGATCGAGTTCTTCTTCACGATGCCGACGAGCAACAGGAACCCGATGGCCGAGAAGATGTTCACGCTCATGCCGCCGAGGAGCAGCGCGAAGGCGCCGCCGGCCAGCGCGATGGGCAGGATCGAGAGCACCGTCACGGGATGCAGGAACGAGTTGAACTGCGCGCCCAGCACCATGTACGCGATCAGGATGCCGAGCAGGAAGGCGAACAGCAGGCTCGACATCGAGGACTTGGCCGCGACCGAGGCGCCGCCGAGCACGACGTGATAGCCGGGCGGCATCTCGTGGCCGAACCGCTCGACCAGCGCGATGGCCTCGTTCTGGGAGTGGCCGGGCGCGATCGACGCGAACACCGTGATGGCGCGCTGGCGGTCGCTGCGCGTGATCGACTGCAGCGCGGGGTGCTCGTCGTTCTTGATGAGCGGCTGCTGCAGCGGGATGAGCGCCCCGGTGGCGGTGCGCACGTTGAGGCGCGAGATGTCCTCGGGCCGGCGGCGCTGGTCCGCGAGCAGGCGCAGGCGCACGTCGATGCGCCGACCGCCCGAGCTGAACTTGCCGACACGGACGCCGCCCACCAGCGCGTTGATCGTGGTCGCGATGTCGTCGATCGAGACGCCCATGTCCGCGGCCAGCGACCGGTTGGGCACGATCGTGAGCTCGGGCTGACCCAGCTGGTAGTCGCTGTCGACGTCGACCACCGTGCCGCTCTCGCGCAGCTTCTGCATGATGCTCTGCGACTCGTGGACCAGCTGGTCCCAGTCGTTGCCGCGCACCGAGAACTCGACCGGGAAGCCGCGCTGCGCCGTGAACCCGGACTGCGACAGATCCTGCGGGATCGCCTTCAGCCCGGGGTACGAGTTGAGCTCCTTGCGGAGCACGCCGGCGAACTCGTTCTGCGTCAGCTTGCGGTCACCGGGTTCCTTGAGCGTCACGAACATGATGCCGGTGTTGACGCCCGAGCCGCCGAAGCCGCCGACCACCGCGAAGGCCGTCTTGACCTCGGGCCGGTTGTTGACGAAGGCCTCGGCGCGCTTGAACAGCTTGTCGGTCTCGGTCAGGTCCGAGCCGACCGCGGTCTGCAGGCGCACGAGCAGCCGGCTCTGGTCCTGCGACGGCACGAACTCCTTCGGCAGCTTGGCGAAGCTCTTCATCGCGCCGTAGAAGACCGCGACCGCGACCACGATCATCAGCACCGGGTACTTGAGGCCCTTCTTCAGGCTCCACGCGTAGCCGTGCGCCAGCCCGTCGAACCCGCTGTCGACCTTGCGGCCGAGCCAGCCGCGGTTCTCCTTCTTGTGCAGGATCTGCGCGAGGCGCGCGGGCGCCAGCGTGATCGCCTCGAGGTACGACAGGAGGACCGCGACGCTGAGCGTGACGCCGAACTGCAGGAAGAACCGGCCCACGATCCCGGGCATGAAGACGACCGGCATGAAGATCGCGACGACGGCCAGCGTGGCGGCCAGCGCGGCGAACGTGATCTCCTTGGTGCCCTCGCTGGCGGCCCGGACCTTGTCCTTGCCTGACTCGGCGTGGCGATGGACGTTCTCCATGACCATGATGGCGTCGTCGACGACGATCCCGACCGACAGCGACAGCGCCAGCAGCGTGAAGGTGTTCAGCGTGTAGCCGAGGAAGTAGATCACCGCGATGGTCCCGAGCAGCGACATCGGGATGGCCAGGAGCACGTTCAGCGTGCTCGACAGCGAGCCGAGGAACATCCAGCACACGAGGCCCGTCAGGAGCACCGACAAGAGCAGCTCCCACCGGATCTCGCTGACCGACTCCTGGATGAACTTGGTCGAGTCGAAGATGATGCCGACCTCCATGCCGGGCGGCAGGGTGGGCTTGATCTCGGCCAGCACGCGCTTGACGCCATCGCCGACCGCGACCGCGTTGGTCCCGCGCTGCTTCTTGATGCCCATGCCCTGCGCGGGCACGCCGTTGACGCGCGCGACCCGCCGCACGTCCTCGAAGCCGTCCTCGACCAGCGCCACGTCGGACAGGTGGATCGGGCCGCTGTCGCCCTGCTTGATGATGATGCCGCGCAGGGTCTCGAGGTCGAGCGCCTCGCCCAGCACGCGCACGTTGACCTCACGACCCGAGGTCTCGAGACGGCCGGCCGGCAGCTCGACGTGCTCGCGGCGCAGCGCAGACACCACGTCGGTCACGGTCAGGTGGCGGGCCTCCAGCGCGCGCGCGTCGACCCAGATCCGGACGTTGCGCTCGAGGTACCCGCCCAGGGTGACCTCGCCGACGCCGGGCACGGTCTGCAGCTTCTCCTTGAGGTCGTAGCGCGCGGTGTCGGCCAGGAGCTGCTGCGAGAACGGGCCAGACAAACCGACCCAGATGATCGGCTGGTCCTCGGGGTTGGTCTTCGAGATGACCGGCGGATCGATGTCCTTGGGCAGGCGCTGGCCCGCCTGCGAGACCTTGGTCTGCACGTCCTGCAGCGCCAGATCGACGTTGCGCGAGAGGTCGAGCTCGACCGTGATGGTCGAGCTGCCCTGCTTGGACGACGACGTGATCGACTTCACGCCCTCGACCTGGACGACCGCCTCCTCGATGATGTCGACGACATCGTGCTCCATGACCTCGGGCGCGGCGCCCTCCCAGGTCACGGCGATCGAGATGATCGGGAAGTCGACGTCGGGGAACTGGCTGATGCCGATGCGCGACGCGGCGACCGCGCCGAACACCACGGTGGCCGACATCAGCATCCACGCCAGCACCGGCCGGCGGATGCAGATATCTGTCAGGTTCATGGCCGGCCGCCCTTCTCGGCCGTCCTGGTGCCACCGTCGCCGCCCTTGCCCGGCACCGGCGCGCTCTTGTCGTCGCCCGTCCGCACCTCGACGCCGTCCTTGAGCGCCTCGCCGCCGCGCACGACCAGCTGCTCGCCGGCCTTGAGGCCGGAGCGGACCTCGACCAGGCCCTCCGCCGTCCGCATGCCGAGCGTCAGCACGCGCTCGTGCGCGACGCCCCCCTCGACGACGTAGCCGAGGAAGCCCTTCTCGCTCGGCCGCACCGCGGTCTGCGGGACCACCGCCGCGTCGACGGTCGCGCCGATCGGGACCGTGACCTCGGCGAACGCGCCCGGCCGGAGGTCGTCCTTGCGCGGGTCGTCGATCTCCGCGGTCACCGCGACCATGCGCGACGATTCGTTGGCCTGCTCCGAGACGTGCGAGATCAGCGCGCCGTACTCGAGGTCGGCGTTCTCGCTGTGGACGCGGAACTTGACGTTCATCTTGTTGGCCAGACGCTGCGCGTCGCCCTCGGGCACGTCGAAGCGGAGCAGCAACGGATCGCGCTGCACCAGCGTCGCCAGGACCGTGCCCGGCGTGGCGTACTGCCCGGTCTGGACCATGCGCTGCTCGATCACGCCGGTCGCGGGCGCGCGCACGTAGGCGTCGCGGAGGTTCAGCATGGCGGCGGACAGCGCGGCCTTGGCGGCCGAGATGTCGGCGTCGGCGGTCGCCACGCGGGTGCGAAAGGTCTCGAGCTCCTCACCGGTGATGAGGCCCGGGCTCGCCTTGTCGGCGCTCTCGCGGCGGGCCAGCCCGGCCAGCGCGTCAGCCTTGGCGGCCTGCGCGCGCACCAGCGCGGCCTTGGCCGACTGCACCGCGACGCCGTAGCGATCCGGCTCGACCAGGGCGAGCAGCTGCCCCTGCTTGACGCGATCGCCCTCGGCGAACGAGACCTTCTCGATGGCGCCCGAGACCCGCGCCACCACCTGCAGCTTCTCGAACGCGGCCACCGAGCCGACCGCGTTGATCGTGTACTGGACCTTCTGCGATTCGACCGGCGCGGTCTGGACCGGGTAGCGCATCGCGCGCTTGGGGCCGCCGCCGCCGGGCGCACCGTTCTCCGACGCGCCGCCCTTCTTGCAGCCCGCGCTCCCCAGCGCCAACGCCAACCCGATCCCGAACATCTGGCGCATCTTCCGGCGCATCATCGAACGCTCTCCTGGCCGGTCGGCCCGAGGCCGAGCGCGGACCGTCTGTCGAGGCTCACCGTCGCGAGCGTGTATCGCTCGCGCGCCAGCGCGACCTCGGCGTCCAGCAGCTTGGCGCCCGCATCTTCCACGGTGAGCGCCGTCGTCAATCCCTGGTGATAGAGCTCCGCCGACTCGGCGGCGTTCTGCTTGGCGAACTCGAGCGCGGCGGCCGCCGACTTGACCGCGGCCTGGCCGTCCTCCAGCGCCTGGCTCGACGTCGCGAGGTCGAGGCCGACCTGGCGCTTGGTGAGCGAGGCCTGCAGGCTGGCGATCTCGACCGCCGCCTGGGCCGCCTTCTCGTCGGCCGCGCGGACGCCGCCGTCCCAGATGTTCCAGCTCAAGGTCAGGCCCAGCGACCAGTCGGTGTTGTGCCCGGCCGCGCCGGTCTCGTTGCTGACGCGGAACTGCCCGAACGCGGACAGCGACGGGATGAAGCGACGCGACGGCTCGCGGGCCGCCTCGCGCAGCGCGTCGACGTGGGTCTCGGCCGCGGCGACGTCGAGCCGGCGCTGCTGGGCGTCGGCGACGCTGCCGGCCTGCGCGGCCGCCGTGGTCGATAGATCGAGGAGGCCGGTCGGCACGTCGAGCTCACCGTCGACCGGGTGATCGATCAGGAAGCCGAGCTCGAGCTTGGCGGTGCGCACGGCGCCCGAGGCGCGGGTGAAGTCGCGCTCGGCGGTCGCGACGGCCAGCTGGTTGCGGGTGACGTCGTTGGAGCTGACCAGCCGGGCCGCGAAGCGCTGCTGCGCGTCCAGGAGCGCGGCGCGCGCGAACGCGAGGTGCCGGGCCGAGGCGTCGGCGACCTGCTGGCTGGCCAGGGTCTGGAGGAACGCGTCGGCGGCCTGGTAGGCGACCACGCGGCGGGCATCCAGGGCGTCGAGGTGGGCGGCGCGCTGCTCCAGCTTGGCCTGGTTGTAGAGCGGAAACGCGCGCGCGTCGTACAGCGTGGCGTTCAGGCTGGCGACCGCCGACAGCGCGTTGTGCGACTGCACGGTGACGGTCGACGTGCCGGACGCGCGCGTGATCTCGTAGGCGCGGCGCGTATACGTGCCGCTCGCCGTCAGGGTCGGGAAGAAGTAGGCGCGCGCGCGCGCGACATGCGCGTCGGCCACGGCCTCGCTCGCGGTGGCGATCTTGGCCTGCTCGTTGCGCGCGACCGCGAGCTTGATGACCTCGTCGAGGCTGATGCGATCGGCCGACGCCGCCGCCGGGGTCAGCGCGAGCAGCGCGGCCGCCACCAGCGCGCGCCTCACTGTTGCTCCTTGGCCGTGCGGGCTCGGCCCAGCATGCCGTTCAGCGCCAGATCGACGATGAGCTCGGCGCGCTCGCTGATGGGCTGCGTGTGGCTGCGCTCGAGCGAGCGGCGGAAGAAGCCGTACAGCATGCCGGTCAGCGCGGTCGCGATGGCGTCGGGATCGCGCCCGGCCAGCTCCCGCGCGGTCGCGTTGGCTGCCAGCCAGCGCGCCATGCGCCCCGCCAGCTGCTCGAAGCCGCTGTCCTCGCCGCGGTGCTTCTTGTCGCGCAGGCGGCCCACCCGGGCCTGCGCCGGCATCATGAACAGGATCGACAGCGCCTCGCGCTTGCGCTCGTACAGCTCCAGCCGGCGGCCGACCAGGAGCTCGAGCCGCTGGCGCAGCGTCAGCCCCTTGGGCACGCGCGCGTCGAAGCCGGACAGGAGCTCGTCCTGGGTGCGCGCCATGATGGCCTCGAAGATCTCGGCCTTGCCCGGGAAGTAGGCGTACAGCGAGGGCACCGTGTACGAGGCCTCGCGGGCGATCTGCTGCATGGTCGTGGCCTCGAACCCGGTGCGCGCGAAGGCGCGTTCGGCGGCGTCGAGGATCTCTTCACGCGTCCGGACGATCTCCCGGGTGCGTCGTACGGCGATCGGCATGGCCCGAAACTCCCATTTGGCTCGACTTTCGTGAAGACTAAAGCCAGCTCCAGTCGAGACTCTGATGCCGGGGTGGCCCGCGGGGTTCGCCGGGCCTTGGCTCCAGGTCTTTACGACGATCGGGGTCGGCAGGCCGTCCCGCGAAACATTTTGAAATGTGGCGGCCGGAATCCCGGCTTGGCTCGGCTTGTGTCGCCGTTAAAGTGGGCGCAACGGCCGGAACGTCGGTTCAGCGGCGCCGGCGCGCCCGCAGCAGGCACAGCCCGGCAAGGCCGGCCAGCAGCCAGAGGCCGCCACTGGACGCCTGACCACCCGTGCGGCAGCCGCAACCGCTGCCTTCCGCAGTGATCTCGCGGGTTCCGCCGTCGCCGCCCGCCCCGTCCGCGCCCCCGCCGTCGTTCACGGCACCGTCCCGCCCACCGTCACCGCCGCCGCCATCGCCGCCGCCCACCCCGCCGTCGGTCGCGATGCACATGCCGTCCTGGCAGTGCAGCCCGAACTGGCACACCACGCCGAAGCACATGTCGCGCTTGCACTGGCCGCTGGTCGCGTCGCACTGCTGGCCGAGCGGGCAGCTCACGCCCTGACACCGGGTCAGGCAGCGCGGCGTCGTGCCCGTGCAGTCGCGCGTCTCGCCCGGGTTGCAGGTCAGGGTGTCGCAGCCGGTGGCCTCGCAGCGCCCCGACGTGGCGTTGCAGATCCCGCTCGTGCACGGCAGGCACGAGCAGCTCGGCACGCACTGGCCCTTGCCCATCGCGTCGGCCTGGCAGTGCTGGCGCACCGGACAGATCACGCCCTGGCAGGGATCGAGGCACGCGCCGCCGCGGCACACCTGGCCGACCGGGCAGGTCGCGCCCGTGCACGGATCCTGGCAGCCGTTCGGGCCGCACAGCTGGCCGCCCGGGCAGGTCATGCCGACGCAGTTGTTGGGTACGCAGAACTGGTTCTGCTCGCAGGTGAACCCGGTGACGCAGCCGCCCTCGAAGCACACCGGCACGCACTGGCCCTGGAAGCAGCGCGTCGACGACGGGCACGTGGTCGGCCCGCCCGAGCAGTCGAGGTCGCGCGTCTCCGAGCAGGTCTCGACCGCGCCGGGGTGGAACGCGGGGTCGTGATCGTTGCAGTCGGTGCCGCCGCAGGCCGCGTCGCGGAACCCGTCCTGATCGGCGTCGGGGCAGATCACGGTGTTGTCGGCGTTCAGGCCCGCGACGGCGTCGACCTCGTCGTCCTCGCTGTTGAACTCGCAGTTCGGGCCCGGGCTGCCGAAGTTGCCCGAGATGATCGAGGCGTAACGGAAGGTGATGCCGCACGGCAGCGAGAACACGACGGTCGGCGAATCGGCCAGCGCATCGCCCGCCGCGACGCTGTTGAGGTCGGTGGTGTCGGTCGCGAGCCCCAGCGAGTTGGGGTTGCGCGTCCAGCCCTTGAGGAAGATCTGGTCGAGCTTGGCGCGGTTCCACTTCATCGGATCGGGCGCCTCGGTGTCGCGCACGGTCGCGGTGGCGTCGGGGTTGTCGGTCAGCCACACCGTCCACTCGAACGGCTCGAGGCAGCTGTCCGACGTGTGGTCGGTGATCGCGAACACGGCGACGCGGTTGGCCTCGCCGCCGAGGTCGTAGATCATGCCGTGCACCGGGTTGTAGGAGCACTGCGCCGCGTTATTGATGTCGGGGCAGTCGCGCACCTGGTCGGCCACGCGGGTCACCCAGTTGGACTCCCAGGTCCCGCGGTCGAACTGCCACCACTTCCAGTCGAGCTTGTCGGCGTAGTCGTGCGCCGTCGCGGCGGTGTGATCCCAGGTCTCGCTGCAGCTGTAGGCCGTGCACTGGACCGGCGTGCACGTCGTGCAGTCACAGCCGACGCAGCTCTGGCCGTTGTAGCGGTTGGTCGACACGCCGATGCAGCCCGACAGCGGCGGCGCCGCGCCCCCGGGCGTCGCGGCGGCCAGCCCGCGGAAGTAGGTCGCGAAGTTGAGCTGGCGCGCGTCCTTGCCGTCGGAGGTCTTGAAGATGTCGTCGATCACGCGATTCGGGATCAGCGGATCGGCGGGCAGCGCGCGGAAGTCGTTCAGGCACTTGCCCAGCGAGGTCGTGGGATCCGAGGAGCATCCGCACGACACCGGGACGGTCTGGGCGTGAGCTTGCGAGGGAACCAGGAAGCAGACGGCCGCAAACGCGGCAACGAGGACCTTCATGCGAGCCTCCCAGGACGACCGTACCACGACCGGTCGCCCGGGAGACGGACGGGAGCTAGCCGACGCGCTGCGGCACCTTGACGGGGGCCTCCGGCTTCTTGTCCGGCGTGGCCGGCGTGGCGGCCTTCGGCGCCTTGGCCGGGGTGAAGTCGAACTTGCTCTTCTGGATGAGCACCACGACGCAGTCGGCGCCCGGGAAGCACTTCGACACGTGATCGAGCTTGCCCGGCATGAACGTCAGGTCGCCCGGCATCAGGGTCTTGGCGTCCTTCTCGCTGCCGCCGTCGACGGCCCAGTGCGTCATCTTGCCCTGCACGACGACGCCGAAATAGTCGCCCGAGTGCGAGTGCGGGGGGCTGACGAAGCCGGCCGGCAGCTTGAGATAGGCGACATAGCCGCCCTTCATGGGGTCGCCGCTGATCGGCGCCAGGGCCGGGAGCGCGCCCACGTCCTTCATGAGCGGCATCCACTTGGCGTCGGCCAGCGAGGACAGGACCGGCACCTTCGGCGCCGCCGGGCCCTTCGCGATCGCGGTGCCCGCGATGAACGAGCCGACCATCAGACCCACGACGGTGCCACCCCAGATCAGGTTCTTCTTCTTCATCCTGCCCTCCAGTGGAGATGAAATTGGGCCGCAGTGTAAGCTTCGCCCGTGCGCACGGGCAAGGGCTGGGACCGTTTTTATCGCGTGATCGCGCGCATCCCACGCGGCAAGGTCGCGACCTATTCACAGGTCGCCGCGTGGTCGGGAGCGCCGCGCTCGGCCCGCCACGTCGGCTACGCGCTGGCCGCGCTGCACGCCACCGGGCACGCCATCCCGTGGCAGCGCGTGCTGGGCGCCCGTCCGCGCGGGCACGCCGCCGTGACGATCAAGGATCCGCTGGGCGCCGCGCTGCAGCGCCGCCTGCTCGAGCGCGAGGGCGTGCGGTTCGACAGCCGCGAGCGCGTCGTGCTCGCGACCTACGGCTGGACCGGCCCCCGCCGCCGCAAGTGAAGCGAGCCGCGCGGTCATCTACGGCCCGGGCAGTCCGAAGAAGCGCGGCGCTTCCCCCGTGCCCTCGATGTGGATGAAGCCGCGGTGGTGCGCGCGATGGTGGCCGCCGCACAGCAAGAGGAGGTTCGACGCGTCATCCGAGCCCCCGCGATCGCGCGGCACGATGTGGTGGATCTCGAGGTGCCGCGCCGACCGGCAACCCGGCACCCGGCAGCAGCCGTGATCGCGGCGGAAGATCTCGCGCCGGCGCGCGGGCGGGACGTCCTGCGTCGCCCGCTGCGTGCCCACGTGGGTTTTCCGCAGCACCTGCGCGTCGCACTCGGCCTGATCGAGGACCGTGTAGTCGACCTCGACCACCTGGCCGGCCGCGTCCTGCGTGGTCCGCTCGCAGCGCTCGCAGGTCGTGATCGCGAGCTGGTAGGCCGCCCGCCCGTGGTCGGCCTTGTCGCCGTCGCCCCGGCCACCGAGCACCGCCCGCGCCAGCTCGGCGACCATCTGGTCGTCGTCGAGGTTGCCGCCGAGGTCGTCGGCGATCCGCCGCTGCGCCTCGCGGAGCAGCGCATACGTCTGATCGCTGACCGCAAACCGGACCACGCGCTTGATGAGTGACAGATCGGCCTCACACTCCGGCGTGTCGCCCGGCCGGCGGCCCGCGACGATGCCTTCGATCTGGCGCACGGTCTTGTCCGCCGCGGCTTCCAGCCATTTCTGTTCGGTCGCCGGGATCGCCACCCGCGTCAGCTCGCGCACGCCCGAGAACGGAATCTTCCCCGTCGCCAACGCCGCGCGCGTCGCCGGCAGCTCCTGCAGCGCCCGCGCCACCCGCAGCCGTTCCATCCCGGCGCGCGGTGAATGGCCGAGCACCCGTTCGAAGTACTCGAGCAACGTGACGCAGCCGAGGTGGCGGTGGACGTGCAGCCGCTCGGCCGCGACCAGCCAGCCGGCTTCTTCCACCTCGAGCTCGCCGCGCCGGCGAGCGATCGCAAGCAACGCCGCCGCCACGGTCCGCCAGTCCTGACAAGCCTCCGCCACCCCGCCGTCATTCGAAGGCGATGGCTCGTTCGCGGGCGAGGCGTCGTTCGAGGGCGAAGCGTTGTTCGAGGGCGAAGGCTCCGTGGGAACCGGGACAATCTCCGAGCTCATCATCTACCGATACACCCGGTTTTTCGGCCCTCACCAGATCGCGCCAGCGCCCCTCTGCCGCGTCTTCATCATCGGGGGGTCGCGCGAGCCCTGCCAGCCGCGCATCGAGCCCCAGCCAAAGCCAGCCGCCGCCCCAGCCCCATTCCCGTCAGAAACAGCCAAAAACAGCGAAATTCGCGTCCAAGGCGTCAAGCTATTTCGACAAAAAAAGCGCCAGGCGCTTCGCGGAGACGGCGAACGCAAGGCTGCCGATCGCGGAGAGGGCCAGATGAGAGGCGCCCGCGTCGCACACGGGGCGAGAGGAAAGGCGCCCGCGTCGCGGAGGCGGCGAGAACGGCCGCCCCTCCAGGCGGCCGCGCCGCCGGAGCCGTCGCCAAGGCAACCTCGCCGCTATCGCCCAGCATCGACCCTGGAGGCACCCGAGCACGTCATCAGGTCCTTCATCAAAGCTTCCGGTTCCGGGAACCCGGCGCAAGCAGACCCAATGCAACGCAAGCCGCCCGGGACACCAAGACCACGCCCCGTCGTCGTGTCGCCGACGCTCGGGGGATGCTGACGATGGTCGTCAGCCTGATGAGCCGTGCAGGAACAGGGAGAGCAGCGAGAGGCGCCCGCGTCGCGGAGGCGGCGAGAACGGCCGCCCCTCCAGGCGGCCGCGCCGCCGAAGCCGTCGCTGAGGCAACCTCGCCGCGATCGCCCAGCATCGACCCTGGAGGCACCCGAGCACGTCCTCAGGTCCTTCATCAAAGCCTCCGGTTCCGGGAACAAGTCGCGCACGCGAGCTGACGACCTCACACCGTGGGGGAGCCGAGCGGAGCGAGCGGAGCGCCTACTCTTCCATCCCGCGGGCGTCGAGCTCGGGACCGCGCGCCAGCCAGGCCCGCGCCGCGCGCTGACCGGCCTCGTACATGGCGAGCAGCGCGTTCTTCTCGAAGTAGAGGTACGAGCCCGCGTTGAAGTGCTCGGGCGACAGCGGCCGGATGGCGCGGAACAGCTCGACCGCGCGCAGCTCGGTGTCCTTGCCGCCCGCGCCGGCAGGCCCCGGCGTGCCGTCCGCCGCCAGCGCGTTGCGATCGAGCAGCAGCTTGCGGTCGACGTTGTAGGCGTTCTCCAGGAAGGTATCGACCAGGCGCTCGAGCGCGCTGCCGAAGGTCGCCAGCGGCTGCGGCGCGTGGCCGGCCTGCACCGTGACCAGCACCGGGATGATGCGATGCGCGCCCAGCGCCACGGCGGGCGCCATCGGCGAGTTGACGAGCAGGCCGCCGTCCCACAGATCCAGCTTGCCCACGCGCACCGGGTTGAAGAGCAGCGGGATCGACGCCGAGGCCAGGATCATGTCGAGCGAGATCACGGGCTCGTAGCGGTAGTGGCGCTGCGACGCGCGCGGGTGCTTGACCGGCTTGTGGTTGACGATGCGAATGACGCCGCCGGTGCGCACATCGACCGTGTTGATGGCGAGCCGGACCTTGGTGGGCGGCAGGACCTTGCCGCCGATGGCCTTCTCGAGCCGCGCGCGCATCGGCTCGGTCGAGAACAGGTACGAGGTCTCGATGCCCTCGAGCAGGCGGCTCAAGCTGTCGAAGCGCGCGGTCAGCAGGAACTCGAGCAGGAGCGCCAGCCGGCCGCTCTCGCGCCACCAGTGATGCTTGCCGATGAGGCCCGCCATGATGCGGAGCTCGCGCGCGCGCCGGCCGAGCCCGCGCAGCGGCTCACGCAGGAGCAGCCGCGACACCTCGCGCCCGAGCGAGCGGAAGAACGTCTCGTTGGCGACCACCGGCGGGCGGTGCGCGAGGTCGAGCCAGAAGTCGAGGATGGCCTCGGGGCCGAGCCCGGCCGCGATCAGCGCGCCGTTCAGCGCGCCGGCCGACGTCCCGCTGATGACCGCGGGCGCCTCGCGCATGCCGCGCGGGTCGGTCGACAGGACCTTCCAGACGCCGACCTGGAAGGCGCCGCGCGCGCCGCCGCCCGACAGCACGAGGCCGATCGGTCGGGCGGGATCCGACGCCAGCGCCACATTCCGAACATGCCAGCGCGTGGTAACGTTGTCCACATCATGAAGCTCGCATGGACTCTGGCTGCCCTCACCCTGCTCGCGTGCGGCGGCGACGACAGCGGCGGCGGCTCCCCCGACGGCAGCGCCAGCTCGGTCGATGCGGCCGTCACCGGCGTCATGTGCACGGGCACGCCGGCGTCCTTCCCGACCTTCGCCACCGCGTGCACCGGCGCGTCCGACTGCACGATCGCGTTCCACCAGATCAGCTGCTGCGGCACCCGGCGCGCCCTCGGCATCAGCAAGTCCGCCAAGAGCGCCTTCGACAGCGCCGAGGCAACCTGCGAGGCGCAGTACCCCGGGTGCGGGTGCGCGCAGGGGCCGACCAGCGCCGAGGACGGCAAGTCCACGACCACGGAGAGCGCGATCCAGGTGACCTGCACCCCCGGCGGGGCCTGCTCGACCTTGATTCCGTAGCCTTGGACTGAAGCCTACTCAGGCCTACATGTGCGCGGCGAACCTTGTTGCGTACTGCAAGATACCGCACCCAGCCAGCTTGACGGGGCTGTAGTGGAATCGTACGGTCCGTCGCATTGCTGGACGGGTGCAAGCCGCCGGCTCATGCTTCTCGGGGTCAAAGCCATGAACCGTTCAGTCTATCTCTCGCTTTTTGCAGCTCTCTTCCTCGCCGCCGCCTGCGGTGACGACTCCGGTTCAGGCAAGCACGACGCCTCGACCGGCAACCCCGACGCGGGCGTCCGCGACGCCGCCATCGACGCTCCGATGGTCGACTCCGCGATCCCCGACGCGGCCCGGCCCGACGCCAGCCCGCTCGCGCCCGGTGCAGCTTGCGGCGGTGACGCCGGCGTGTGCGGCGTCGGCTACGGCTGCTGCGCGCCGTGCTGCACCTCGACCACCGCGGTGTGCACCAAGCTCGGCGACAACGACGCCGGGATCGGCATCGGCCAGTGCCCGCTGCCCGACCTCGCCCTGGATCGCGCGCGCCTCGTCTCCGAGCTGGGGATCGGCAACGACGACTTCTCGGACCAGGGCTGCTCGGTCATGGAGAGCTGCGTGAGCGGACCGGGGCTGCGCCGCCTGCTCCACTTCACGGTGTCGTCGCCCAACATCGGGACGTCGGATCTGGTGTTCGGCAACCCGGCCAACCACCCGGGCCTGTTCCAGTACTCGATGTGCCACGATCACTTCCACTTCTCGGGCTACGCCCTGTACCGGCTGCTCGACCAGAGCGGCACCCCGGTGCTCGAGGGCCGCAAGCGCGCCTTCTGCCTCGAGGACTTCGAGCGCCAGGACAACCCGCCGCTCGGCGGCCGCACGCGCGCGCTCTATACCTGCGACAACCAGGGGATCTCGATGGGCTGGACCGACAGCTACGTCAACGGGCTGACCTGCCAGTTCATGGATGTGACGGATCTGCCGCCCGGCGACTACACGCTCGAGGTCACGATCAACCCGGATCACATCTTCCCGGAGCTCCGCTACGACAACAACCAGGCCACTGCGCCGGTGCACATCGGGCCGGCCAGCACGCTGCAGACCGACGCCTGCTTCGGCCAGGTCGAGGGCACCGCGCGCGAGTGCGGCTGGACCAGCGGCGGCACGTTCACCTGCACCCCGGGCACCACCGTGACGGCCGGGTGCGGCAGCGCGTGCGGCGTCGGTTCGTGCACCGGCGATCCCATCCTGCGCATCTGCGCGGGCGATCAGCCGTGCCGGCAGCGCCAGGCCATCACCGAGAACGACGACTGCAACGGCGCCACCCACTGCGCCGGGGCGCGCTTCACCTGCCCGGCCGGCGGTCAGTACAACGTGCTGTGGGCGCCGTTCGTGACCACCGACGCCGCGACCTGCAACGTCAGCCACACGCCGTAATCAGACGATCAGCACCGCAGCCGGACCCGGCAGCCCGACGGCGCGCACGGTCCAGCCCGCGCCGTCCCGGACGCGCAGGTGGCCGTCGTGGTCGGCCACCGCGACGGTGTCGCCGCGGGTCGCGATGCAGCGGGTGTCGGCGATCCCGGCCAGCGGCCCGCCGATCGCCTGCAACGTGCCGCCCGTGACCGGGCGCGTGTAGAGCCCGCCCTCGCGCGAGAAGTGGCCCTCCAAGGCGGCCACCAGGAGGTCGTCGCCGGCGAACGCCACCGCCGAGCAGTAGGTCGCCTGCAGGCCGGCGGTCTCGATGCGCCAGGTCGCGCCGCCGTCCGTGCTGATGCCGAGGCCCGCGCCGGCCGCGGCCGCCACCAGCTCGGGGCGGGTCGGGTGCGCGCACACCTCGTGCACGTCGGTGTCGATCGCGATGGTCGGCTGCCAGGTCCGGCCGCCGTCGGTCGAGCGCGGGATGCCGCCCACGTGCACGTTGACGAGCAGCGCACCGTCCAGCGTCGCGTCGAGCGAGCGCACGCCGAGCGGCGGCCCGACCCGCACGCCGTCGATCACCGCCGAGCCGGCGTACCAGGTGTCGCGCCCCGCCACGTCCTGGAAGCCGGGCAGGTCGACGAGCTCGGCGCCGGCCAGGCGGAGGACGTGCGCGTCGTCGGTGCCGGCGTAGATCGCGCCGCCGGCCGCCAGGCAGCACGACAGCGGGTGCGCGCTGGTCGCCAGGGTGCGCCAGGCGCCGTCGGGTCCGCGCTGCCAGAGCGCATGGCCGTCCACGACCGCGAGGGCGCCGCCCTGCCCGTCCGCCGCCAGGGCCTGCACCGAGTGGCCGTCGAGCTCGCGGCGGGTCTGGCCGCCGGCGACGGCGTGCAGGCCGTGCTCCCAGGTCGCCACCAGCACGAGCATGGTCAGCCCGCGCTGGCCTGCGCGATCGGCTGCGCCAGGGCCTCGGTCAGGAACGCGAACGTCGTGCGCCAGCACTCGACGGCCTGCGGCCGCCAGATCAGCGCGTGGAAGGCGTGCAGCTCGCCGGGGTAATAGGCGACCTGGCTGGGGACGCCGAGCCGCCCGAGCGCGGCGTGCAGCCGGCGCGTGTCGTCGAGCAGCACGTCCTTGGTGCCGGCGAAGCTGAAGAAGCGCGGCAGCGGTCGCTCCGGGCGCTCGCCGCGTTCGAGCACCAGCAGCGGATCGGCCAGATCCAGCGATACTTTCGGATCCGAGCCGAGGTAGGCCCGGCTGACCTCGTCGAGGCGATCGTAGAGGAAGGCCGACAGCGGGCGGCGGCGGCGGAAGCGGTCGACGTCGGTGACCTGCAAGATCCCGCACGCCGGGATGGCCGCGACCGGGCGCACCCCGAGGTCGAAGATCTGCCGCGCCCACGGCTCGGGGCGCCGGTACGAGGTCGCGATGGCGAGCGACGCGGTGAGGTTGGCGCCGGCCGACTCGCCGGCCAGGATCAGGCGGTCGCGGTCGCCGCCGTAGTGGCCGATGTGCTTCCAGGTCCAGGCCAGCGCGTTGCAAGCGTCCTCGATCGCGGCCGGGTAGCGATAACGCGGCGCCAGGCGGTAGTTGATGCTGACCACGAGGTAGCCCTGGCGCGCGAACGCCAGGCCCATGATCCAGTGCGTGTCCTTCGACAAGATCCGGAAGCCGCCGCCGTGCACGTAGAACACGACCGGGAACGGCCCCGGCCCGCTGGTCGGCCGGTAGATGTCGAGCAGGTGCTCGTTCATGTGGTCGGGCGCGTAGGCGATGTCGCGCAGGACCTCGACCTGATGGCGCTCCGGGCGGGCCTTGGGGTGCATGCGCCCGACCCGGGCCAGGCTGTTGAAGGCGCCGTCGATCATGAAAGCGCCGGCGGTGCGGCGGAGGCGATGCCGGAAGCGCGACAGAGCCGATTTCATGTCAATCCCTCGCGGACCCGCCGCTTGCACGGCAGTTTGACACGCCCCGTCAGCGAGTGAAAGCTGGTGCGACCTGGGCGCGCGGGACGACCCGGAAGTCGACCAGCCCGGCGGCCAGGGCGGCCTCGATCGTGCGCGCCAGCGTGTCGTAGCGCACGTCGTCGTCGGCGGCGATGGCGACGTCCAGCCGGTCGCCGCGCAGCTTGGCCAGGGTCGCGGTGAGGGCGGCGAAGTCGTATGCGGCCGGCTCCTGATTGCGGATCTGCCGGTGGTCGGCTGCGCTGCCGAGCCAGAACGAGTCGCGCGCGACCCACAGCAGCGGGCCCGGGCCTTCGGGGGCGCGGCCGGGCAGCGCGGCCAGCTGATAGCGGCGGCCGCCGCGCGTCACCACGAAGCCGACCGGGTGGCCGGCCAGCGCAGGCGATGCCAGGGCGTCGGCGACGGCGTGGACGCGCGTCTCGGGATCCGGCTCGAGCAGGACCAGGCCGGGCGGCAGCGTGGCGGGCGCCGGATGGCCGTCCTGGCGCAGGGCATCGGTCAGCCGCAGGAGTGGTGCGGACGCCAGCGGCTGGTGCGCGAGGCCGCGCTCGGGCAAGAGGGCGAGCTCGCAGGTCAGCGCGACATCGGGCGTGAGGGGCGCCGCCAGCCGCAGCGCGCCGACCGCATGGCCGAGACAGCCGCCCAGCGCGGACGGGACGCCGGTCGCCGTGACGTGAGCGGGCTTGCCGTCGCCGCCGACCACCAGCGCCAGCGTGACGCGCGCCGGGCTGAGCGACCGCTCCTGCTGGTAGCACGCCAGCAGCGTGGCGGCGCCCTCGGTCAGCGTGGCCGGCGCGGCGGCCGCGGCGGCGGCGTCCTTGCCGCTGCACGGCCCGACCACGACCTCGGGCGGTTGCGGCGGCAGGTCGGGCGGCGGCGCGGTGACGAAGCGCGGGATGGTCTCGCCGCCCCGCTGCTCCGCCTCGGCCTCGTAGCCCTGCCCCGGCTCGCCCGGCTCGGGCGCGGGCGGGGCCTCGCGCTTGCGGCACGTGGCCAGGGTCAACAGGCCGGCGAACAGCGCCGCGGTCCTCATGCCCGCAGCCTACATCAATAGGCGTTCCACGACTCCAGCTCGACGGTGGTGTCGGGCAGCGCGAGCACGAAGCGCAGCTTGCCGCCCGCGTTGCCGAAGACCTCCGGGACCAGCTGATACTGGCCGAACGGAGCGCCGTTCTTGGTCACGCCGCCGGCCGCCTTCCAGTAGGTGTCGATCTCCGAAGGCTTGCCGTCGCGGAACGCCTTCTGGGTGCGCGCGCCGACCCAGTCGTAGACGTCGCCGCCGACCGCGAGCTGGCTGTTCACCGTGCGGATCGCCGTGCTGGCGTGGTGCGAGCCCGAACCGGTGGTCCAGACCGACTTGTACTGCCAGCTCTCGTCCACCGTCAGGTCGAAGTCGGGCGCGCGCACCGAGCCGGTGGTCTGGTACTGGTCGTCATAGCTGCCGCCGGTCGAGTCGTTCTCGAACTGGTGCGACCCGCGGCTGCCGAGATCGATCTGGTAGCTCACGCCGCCGATGATCAGCGAGCCCTCGGCCGCGGCCTGGTAGCCGCCGTTCTGCCGTCCGCTCTGCAGGTGGAGGTCGCCGACGCCGTCCATCGCGGCGTGGAAATCCAGCAGGTGATCGTGGTCGATCAGCTGGTCGGCATCGCCCGAGAGATCGCCCACCAGCTGGCTGAAGGTGAAGTCGATCCGGCGGCCGTCGGTGAGCACGGCGACCAGGTGATCGGCGGGCGCGGGGTCGTAGCTCGCGCTCTGGCTGGTGTAGGTGACCGTCCCGGTGGTGACCAGGGACCCGCCGCCCTGGGCGCGGCTCGCCACCAGCGCCGAGGTCACGCCGATCTGCGCGCTGGCCACCGCGGTCTGGTACGCCGTGTCGGGCACCGCGTGCGCCGCCTGGAGCGCCTGCTGCTCGGCGGTCGCGCCGGCCGCCGGCGTGCCCGGGTCGGGCTGGCCGGGAAATCGCGGACCGGTGCCGGGATCGTTCGCGCACGCGGTCAGGGTCAGGGAGACGACGAAGAGGAGCGCCGAGATTCGCATGGCGACCACTCATTGCAACGCGCCGGCCAGGCCGAAGCGGCCGAAAACCCGAGCCCCCGCGGCGCCGCGCAGCCGGTGTCCCATGGGACGCCCCTGGGCGGATCGTGCCATATTGCGCGCATGCGGACAGCCACCCGCGAGGACGTGCCGGCGCTCGTGCGCCTCGTCAACCTCGCCTTTCGCGTCGAGGACTTCTTCATCGACGGCGACCGCACCTACCCCGCCGAGGTCGAGACGCTGCTCGGCAAGGGCCGCTTCCTGGTCGAGGAGCGGGACGGCGCCGTGGTCGCCTGCATCTACTACGAGGTGCGCGGCGAGCGCGGCTACTTCGGCCTGCTCTCGGTCGAGCCCGCCCTGCAGCGCGCGCGCCTGGGACGCGGGCTGGTCGACGCCGCCGAGGCCGCGTGCCGCGCCGCCGGGTGCCGCGTGATGGACCTCCAGATCGTGAACCTGCGCGAGGAGCTGCCCGCCTACTACAGCCGCCTCGGCTACGTGCTCCAGCCCGAGACCGCGCCCTTCGTCGACACCTGGAAGCTGCGCCGCCCCTGCCACTTCATCAAGATGACCAAGCCGCTCTAAGCGAGGACGCCCGGGAACGCGGGCTGGTGGCCGGGGAAGACGGCGGCGAGGTCCTTGACGCCGAGGTGACGCGCGACGATCTCGGCGAACAGGTCGCGGAAGTCGGTGGTGACGGCGAGATCGCGGCCCTCGAAGCGCGCGTCCGCGCCCAGCCCGGGCCAGCGTCCGACCACGCGCCGCCCGCGCACGGGCCCGCCCAGGACCAGCATCGCGGTGCCGTGGCCGTGGTCGGTGCCGCCGCTGCCGTTCTCGGCCACGGTGCGGCCGAACTCGGACATGGTGAGCACCACGGTGTCGGCCATGAGCGGGCCGAGGTCGGCGTGGAACGCGGCCAGCGCGCCGCCCAGCTCGTCGAGCCGGCGCGCCAGCTGACCGTCGGCGCCGCCCTGGTTGGCATGGGTGTCCCAGCCGCCGACGTCGACGAAGGCGAGCTCGAGGCCGAGGTCGGCCTTGTGGAGCTGGGCGATCTGCATGAGGTGCTTGCCGAGCGGCCCTTTGGGATACGCGGCGGCGGGCGCGCTGTCGGCGGGCAGGGCGCGCACGCGAGCCGAGGCGGCCAGGGCCTCGCGGCCGGTGCGCGCGATCATGCCGGGTTGGTCGGCGTACAGCCGCTCGAACGCGCCGGTCAGCCGGTCGCGCAGCTCGGGACGCTTGGCGCGCGGCACGATCCCGAAGCGGCTGAGGTCGTCGACCACCAGGCTGGGCACGCCGCCGGCCAGCGCGCGCGGCAGGCTCTGGCCCAGCGCGACCGCGCGGAACGTCGCGTCGCCCGGGTGCGGCAGGTGGCCGAGGGCGCGGTTGGCCCAGCCGTCGGGCGTGCCGGCGACGTCGGGCGTGCCCGAGTCCATGAAGTCCTGCGCGTCGAAGTGCGAGCGCGAGCCGCTGGGCGAGCCGACCGCGTGCACGACCGCCAGCGCGCCGCTGTCCCACAGCGGTTTCAGCGCGCCGAGGCGCGGGTGCAGGCCGAAGGTCCCGTCGAGGTCGACCGCGCCGCCGTCGGCCGGGCGCGCGATCGCGATGCTCGTGCGCTGCGCGTAATAGTCGGGGTCGCCGTGCGGCACGACCATGCTGAGGCCGTCGACCGCGCCGCGCTGGAACAGGCACACGAGGAGTTTGCGGCGGGCCACCCCGGGATGCGCCGGCAGCGGCGTGCCGTCGCCGCGCGCCCAGCGCAAGGTCAGCGGCAGCGCGCCCGCGGCCAGGCCCAACCCGAACAAGTGTCGTCTCGTCATCATCATCGCACCTGGAATTCGGGGCTGCCCAGCGCCAGCGCGACCGCGATGGCCCGCGCCTGCCGGGGATTCTCGGCATGGGCCGCCTGCTCGCGCATGACGGCCAGGGTGTGAGGCGACGCGGTGCCGCCGAGGATCGCCTGATCGACGCGCGCCACCAGGCGATCGGGGTCGGCGTCGATGGGCACCACGCCCGCGAGATCGACCTGGGCGCCGGGCAGCCGCTCGCCCGCCAGCGCGACCGCCAGGTTCATGCGCCCGAGCATCGGCCCGGTGGACAGCCAGGTGCTCGCGGTCGAGGCGTAGCCGGTCGGCACCGGGTTCATGAACAGATCCTGGCCGAGCAGCGCCAGCGTGCGGGTCAGCTCGACGCCCTCGCCGGGGACCGCGCCCAGCACCCGCAGCGCGCTGGTCACGAGCTCGAGCGGGGACTTCACCTTGCTGCCGCGCGCGGCCCAGAAGTCGGGCCCCAGCACGATCGCGCGCACCACCTCGGCGAGGTCGCCGCGGGTCGCCAGGAACGCGCGCGCCCCGGCGTCGACGCAGCCGGCCGGCGGATCGTCGGCGACCAGGCGCTGGCACAGACGGCGCGCGACGTGGTGCGCGGTCGCGGGGTGGTTGGCGAGCAGGCGCAGGAGCTGGAAGCCCTCGTCCTCGCCGGCGCCGGACGGGAAGCGATGCCCGAGCACCACCTTCTCACCGCGATCGTGCGCGCGCCCGCGGAACCGGAACGCGAACGGGTCGGCCATGCCGTCGGCGGGATTGGGCCCCGACACGCTCCACCCGGTCAGCACGCGCGCGACCTCCGACACGTCGGTCTGGGTGTAGCCGCCGTCGACGCCGAGCGTGTGGAGCTCGAGCAGCTCGCGCGCGTAGTTCTCGTTGATCCCGCGCGGCGCCTTCGGGTTCCGCGCCGGCGTGCCGGCGGCGACGCTGCGCGCGTTGTCGAGGTAGATCAGCATCGCCGGGTGGCGCGCGGTCGCGATCAGGAGGTCCTCGAAGTGGCCGAGCGCGTTGGGGCGGATGGCGTGCTCGACGAAGTCGGCGACGAACCAGCGCGTGTTGGCCTTGCGCGCGAAGACGTTGAAGTAGTTGGTCCAGAAGTCGGTCATGACCTCGAGCACGCCGCGCTCGCTGGCGATGTGCCGGGCCAGCGCGCTCATCTGGACCTCTTCGGCGTACTGCCGCTCGCTCATCGGATCGGCGGCGGTCATGGGCCCCTTCTTCGCGTAGCGCTGCCACACCTCGACCGGGCTGAGCTCGGCGACGGCGTGCGGCGCCAGGGCGAGCTGGCCGGCCGGATCGGGCAGGCGGTCGGGCGCGAGCTGCTGGTCGAGCCACGCGCCCACGCCCATGGCCTGGACCCGCTCGACCTCACCGGGACGCGGGCCGAAGGTGAGGCGCCCGAGCAGGTGACGCACCCCGGCGGCGTCCGAAGCCAGCGCCGGGACAGGGGCCGGCCCGGGCAGCGGGGCCGGCGCACGCGCCCCCGAGGTGCGGCCGCACGAGGCGGCGAACAGGGTGACGGCCAAGCCCAGCGCGCGCGTCATCCCGGGTAGACGCGGCGAACCGGCGCGGGGTTAAGTCAAAACGACGGGGCTACGCTAGCGGACGCGGTTGGCGGTGGGAAAGGGCTCGCGTTCGGCGCCGCGGGGATTGGCGGGGTCGATGTCGTGCGCGAACTCCTCGGAGGCGCGGGTCTCGACGAACGGGCCGCCGATCTCCTCGGAGACCCAGGCGTCGCGCACATCCTCGCCCACCTCCTCACCCGAGGTGGCGGACTGCACGAACTCCTCGCCGAGCTGCTCGGCCATGTCGTCGCGCGCGCGGCCGGAGTGGCCCTCGGTGAAGTCCGGGATGAACGCGTTGCCGTCGTCGGAGCGGCCGACGTGCTCGGGCGGCGGGGGCCGGAGGTTGCGCTTGGCTCTGGGCTGGGGTGCTGCCTTCTTCTTGGACATGGGGATGGTCGCCTCTCAGGGGTGATGACGAACCAACCTGCACCGTCCGTGCCGTTCGGGAGCACACGGTTTCGGCCCGTTGTCGGTGGGCCTGTCACCAGGCGGCAACCGCGGCCCGCCCGCGCGTCACCGGAGCGGATCGACACGCGCCGCTCGGCCGCCCCGGTCCGGCTCACCTGGAGGTGCCCTCAGGGTGCGGTGGCGCCGGCCGGTGCGCTCAGCGGCGCGCCCGCGGGCGGCTTGAAGAACGTGTTGTGCCGCGTCGCCACGTCGGCCACCACGCCCACGACCAGCAGCGTCACGTACACCACCGCGACGGCCATGATGAAGCGAGTCGAGAAGCGTTGCTCGATGAGGTGCATGAAGACCAGCAGGACGAGCAGGCTCTTGGCGGTGGCGAAGCCGAGCGCGATGACGACGTCCCAGCCCCCGACCGGCGCGCGCGACGCGAAGAACGTCCCGGTGGTCAGCGCCAGCAGCGCCACCCAGGTCAGGAGATAACCGCGCGCCGTGACGTGTGCCATCACACCACCAGGTAGAGGAGCGGCCAGAGGAAGATCCACACCAGATCGACGAGGTGCCAGTACAGGGCGCCGAGCTCGAGCGCGAGGTGATGCTCGGCCGTGACGCGGCCACGCCAGGTGCGGGCGAACAGCCAGCCGAGGACGCTGAGGCCGATCAGCACGTGGATCGCGTGCAGCCCGGTCAGGATGTAATACAGCGTGAAGTAGAGCTGCGAGCCGTAGCTCGGCAGCTCGCGGAACGAGTAGGCCGCGCCGGGGGCGATCCCCTCGCGCAGGTGAGCCGCGTACTCGACCATCTTGAGCACGAAGAAGGCGACGCCGAGGACCGCGGTGCCGGCGATCAGGGCCAGCGTGGCGCGCCGGCTGCCCGCGCGCGCAGCGGCCAGCGACAGCGCGATGGTGAAGCTCGACGTGATGAGCACGTAGGTGTTGATCGTGCCGATGGTCAGGTTCTGGTGGCGCGCGGCGGCCGAGAAGGCGCCGTGGTGCGCGTAGCGGTAGGACGCGTAGAGCGCGAACAGGCCGGTGAAGAGCAGGATCTCGCTGGCCAGGAACAGCCACACGCCGAGCCGCGCCGCGTGATCCCGGCGCGCGGCGCTCTCGAACTGGATGGCGGGGACCGGCTCGCTCACGCCGGCCTCTGCGGCGGCTCGGTCGGCATGTCGTGCAGCTCGCTGTCGTCGTCGGGCGGCCGGAAGTAGTCGTAGCAACCGTGCGCCGGATCGAGCTCGCGCACGAAGTTGTGCTCGGGCGGCGGGCTGGGCGTGCGCCACTCGAAGCCGCGCGAGGCCCACGGGTTCGGCCCGATGCTGTCGGGCCGGCGCAGCGCGACCAGGAGATACACCAGCGTGAGGAGCAGGCCGCCGCCCAGGAGCCACGCGCCGCCGGTCGACAGCACGTGCAGGATCTGGAAGCGCTCGGGGTAGCTCGAGTAGCGCCGCGGCATGCCGGCGTTGCCGAGCAGGAACTGCGGAAAGAACGTCAGGTTGAAGCCGATGAAGACCGCCGACGCCGAGAACAGGCCCCAGCGCTCGGGGTACATCTTGCCGGTCATCTTGGGGAACCAGTAGTGCAGCGCGCCCAGGAACGCGGTCAGCGTGCCGCCCACCATGATGAAGTGGAAGTGCGCGACCACGAAGTAGGTGTCGTGCCAGGGCACGTCGAGCGAGGTCGTGGCCACCGCGACGCCGGTCATGCCGCCGAACACGAACAGGTAGACGAAGGCGAAGAAGTACAGCATCGGCGTGTTGAAGGTGATCGAGCCCTTGTACAGGGTGCCGACCCAGGTGAAGACCTTGATGGCCGAGAAGATGGCCACGAACATCGACAGCGCGCCGAACAGACCGGCGTCGAACTGCGACATGCCGGCCACGAACATGTGGTGGCCCCAGGTCAGGAAGCCGACGAACGCGATCCCGAGCGACGAGTAGGCGATGGCCTTGTAGCTGAACGGGTTCTTCTTGGCGAAGGTGCACACGACCTCGCTGATCACGGCCATGGCCGGCAAGATCATGATGTAGACGGCGGGGTGCGAGTAGAACCAGAACAGGTGCTGGAACAGCACCGGATCGCCGCCGACCGCGGGGTCGAACATGCCCATGTGGAACGCGTGATCGAGCGCGACCAGGATGACCGACAGGCCGAGCACCGGCGTGGCCAGCACCTGGATGATGCTGGTCGCGTAGATCGACCACACGAACAGCGGCATGTCGTGCCAGCGCATGCCGCGCCGGCGCATCGTGTGCGTGGTCACGATGAAGTTGATCCCGGTCATGATCGACGACAGGCCGACGATGAAGATGCCGATCGCGATCGGCGCGACCCGGGTCGGCGAGATGGTCGAGTAGGGCGCGTAGAAGGTCCACCCGGTGTCGGCGCCGCCGTGCAGCATGCCCCACAGGGTCAGCGCCGCGCCGGCCAGGTAGACGTAGAAGCTGGCCAGGTTGAGGCGCGGGAACGCCAGATCCTTGGCGCCCAGCATGATGGGCAGGAGGAAGTTGCCGAACCCGCTCGGGATGGCGGGGATCATGAACAGGAAGACCATGATCACGCCGTGCAGCGTGAACAGCCGGTTGTAGGTCAGCGCGGTGAACAGCGGCTGGTGCGGCGTCAGGAGCTGCAGGCGGAGCAGCAGCGCGAACACGCCGCCCAGCATCATCGCGAAGGTCGTGGCGACGAGGAACATGATGCCGATGCGCTTGTGATCGCGCGTGTTCAGCCACGACATGATCCCCGACGAGGCGCCGAGGTAGCTCGGGGCGACCATCGGGACCGGGTGCGCGCGCTCAGCGTCCGCCATCGGGGGCTCCTCGTCCGGTCACTTCGGGGAAGACCTGCTGCTCGGGCTGGCGCGGGACGTCCTCGAGCGAGTGCAGGAGCTCGACGATGGCCGCGGTCTCGCCCGCCGTGATGAGGCCCTGGTAGGACGGCATCACCGACTTGAAGCCGGCCACCACGTCGGCCTGCGGATCCATCATCGACTTCGTCACATAGCCGGGGGTCACGAGCACGCTGGCGCCCGAAGCCAGGCGTTCGCGCCGCCCGAGCAGGCCGGCGAAGCTCGGACCGATGTAGGCCGTGCCGTCCAGCGTGTGGCAGCGCAGGCACCCGCGCTCCGCGGCCACGCGGCGCCCGACCGTGGCCAGGCTGGTCGGATCGGCCTCGCCGTCGGTCGGCCGGCTGGTGCCCTGCAGCCAGCGCTCGTAGTCCTCGCCCGAAAGCGCCACCACCTCGCCGCGCATGGTCGAGTGGCCGGCGCCGCAGTATTCGGCGCACAGGATCTGGTAGCTCCCGGGCTCGCTGGGCGTGAACCAGATGGTGGTGTAGCGGCCCGGCACGACGTCCTGCTTCACGCGGAACTCGGGCACGTAGAAGCTGTGGATGACGTCGCGCGAGGTCATCAGGAGCTCGACCGGCCGGCCCGCGGGCACCGTCAAGATCCCGGCCGACGCCGGCCCGTTCGGGTACGAGAACTCCCACATCCACTGCTTGGCGGCGACGTAGATCGTCAGCGCGCCGGTGGGCGGATCGGCGAGCCGGCGGTACTGGCGAAAGCCGAGCACCCAGAAGCCGACGAACAGGGCCAGCGTCGCGGTGATCACGGCGGCCTCGACGCGCCCCGAGACCACGACGCGCGGCGTGACCGGCACGACCTTGGTGCGGCGCCGGTACTTGAACAGGAACAGGGCGCCGACCATCGCCACCCCGGTCGCGCCCACCACGGTCACCGAGATCACGAGGAAGTGCAGGTGATCGAGCTCGCGCGCGAAGGCGGTGCCCTGGCGCGGCAGGAACAGGAGGCGGCGCAGGAGCTCGTTCACGGCCGCCTCCGCTCGCGGCGCCAGAGCAGGATCAGCAGCGACGCGACCACGGCGAAGATCAGCACCGCGCCCGCCTGCATGAAGCGCTGGATGAAGAAGCCGTAACGCCGCGTGGCCGGGTCGTAGCGGAAGCAGCGCAGGAGCAGCCGCTCGCCGAAGCTCCCGACCTTGCCCTGCCCGGCCTCGAGCAGCGCGAGCCGGAGGTCGCGCGCGGGGAAGTCGATGCCGTAGAGGTAGCGCGAGATCTGCCCGCCCGGCGTCAGCACGAAGATCACCGCGGGGTGGGCGAGCTGCCCGGTCGCGGGATCGCGCGCGAAGCGGTAGCCGAGCACGTCGGTGAGCTTGCCGATCTCGAGCGTCTGCCCCACCCAGAAGGGCCAGTCGGCGGGCTTCACGCCGGGGAGCTGCCCGAGCAGCGAGTCCTGCTTCTTGCCGGCCTGGTACGGCAGCTCGCGGTCGGAGAAGCTGATGGTGAGCGCGCGGTACTGCCCGCCCAGCCGCCAGCCCAGCGCGTCCAGATCCTTGATGGCGCGCACCGTGCCGTCGAGGATCAGGCTGCACAGCATCGGGCACTCGTAGTAGGCGAGCACCAGGAGCACGGGCTTGTCGCCGGTGACGACGTCGGCGAGCCGCACCAGGTGCCCCGCGGTGTCGGTGAACGCCAGGTCGAGCGGCACCTGGGTGCCGAGGTGCTCCTCCACGGTGACCGCTGCCACCGCGGGCGGCGGCGGCAGCTCGGCGGCGGCCGGCCGGGCCTGCCCGACTAGCCCGAGGAGCGCGATGGCGGCAAGCGCGCGCGTCACGGCTGGCTCCGCTCGACCACGAGGTCCATGGCGTCCTGGATCGGGATGTGGGCGACCTTGTGCTCGCGATCGACCCAGCCGGCGCTGTCGAGGAGCTGGCGCTTGCGGGCGGTCAGGCGCGTCGCGCGATCGGCGGCGTCGAACAGCGACTCCTCCACGGCGGGCCCGCCGGCCGGCCGCAGCACGCGCTCGCGGCCGAGGAGCAGCGCCGACGCGCCCACCACGAGCAGCGTGATCACGATCCCGAGCGCGCCCACCAGGAGCACGCGCCGGGCCGGCAGCACATCGTCTTCCTGGGGCGTGCGCGCGGTCATGGGTTCGGCTCGTAGGCGAGGCCGGTCGCCAGCAGGGGATCGTGCTCGGGCACCCACGGCGTCCGGCGCGCCCGGGCCAGGGCGAAGGCGGCCGCGAAGCCGCCCGCCGCCGCCAGCGCGGCCAGATCCAGCCAGTGCAGCGCCGGCCCGTCGGGGTGCAGCACCGGCAGCACCATCCAGTAGATGTCGACGAAGTGCATGACCACGAGCAGCGCGCCGACCACGGCCAGCGCGCGCATGTTGAGCTTGAGCGTCCGCGACAGGAGGGCCAGGAAGGGCAGCGCGAAGTGGCCGACCAGGAGCACGGCCAGCACCGCGCCCCAGCCGCCGGTCGTGCGCACGCGATACCAGGGGTTCTCGATCGGCTTGTTGGCGATCCAGATGATGAAGCCCTGCGCGTAGGCGAGGTAGATCCAGAAGATGACGAAGCTCAGCATCGTGCGGCCGAGGGCATGGCTGTGGGCGGGCCCGGCGCTGCGCGCGAGCAGCGGATCGCGACGCCCCAGCCAGCGGGCCACCGCGAGCAGGCTCAGGCTGCCCACGAACCCGCCGGCCCAGAACAGCATGCCGAACACGGTCGAGTACCAGCTCGGCGTCAGCGACATGATCCAGTCGATGGCCGCGAAGGACAGCGTCAGGCCCGCCAGCGGCAGCACCGCCGCCGAGACCGCCCGCATGCGCGGCCCCAGATCGATGCGCTCGCGATCCTGGCGGCGCGACCACGCGATGAGGAGCTCCCCGGGGACGATCCAGCTGGCGAACGCGAGGCCCGCGCGGACCAGGAAGAACGGCACGCCGAGGTACGCGCGCTGGTGCGGGTTCGGGTGGTCGACCCAGGGATAGATCCGCGCCAGGCCGAAGACCAGCGGCACGAACAGCAGCGCGCACAGCGGCAGCACGCCGGTGACGGCCTCGGTCAGGCGGCGCAGCGGCACCAGCCAGGTCGCGCGCATGACGTGGCCGATGCACAGGAAGAACAGCGCGCCGACCGCCAGCGAGGTCACGAACGCGAAGGCGGCCAGGTACGAGAACCAGGCTTGCCGCGGGTCGACCATGAAGCCGAGCGCCAGCCCGGCCGCGCCGAGCACGCCGATGACGAGGGCGCCACGCATCAGGGCAGCCTCCGCCGGAGCTCGCGCGGCAGATCGTCGGGCCGGGCGCGCTGGCTCAGCATGAGCGCCTGCTCGTAGGCCACGACCGCCCAGCGCTCGTCCGTGCGCAGCATCCAGCCAAAGGCGGGCATCAGGCCGAAGCCCTCGTTGATGATGCGAAACGTGCGGCCGGCCGGCTCGGGCGCGCGATCGACCAGCGAGGGCGGCCGCTTGAGCTGCATGCGGGTCGCGACCACGCTGTCACCGTCGCCGGCGAGGCCGTGACAGGTCGCGCACACGCGCTCGTAGCCGCGGCGGCCGAGCGCCATGAGCTCGCGCGTGACCGGGATGGGGATGCGCGCGGCGTAACGGTCGCCCACGTAGCCGAGCTCGATCAGCGGGCCTTCCCGGCCGGTCTCGCGCGCGACCGTGCCCGCGGGCGGCGGCCGCATCACCCGCCCGTCGGCGAACAGGCTGGTCTCCTCGTAGGCCTGGTAGCGATCCTGCGTGATCATGCGCTCGAGGTCGCAGCCCCCCGAGCGCGAGCAGCCGGCCAGGACGACCAGCGTGACGCACAGGCGCGTCATCCGAGGTCCCCCACCCAGATGACCCGCAGGGCGCCGAGGCCCTTCAGCTGGTTGGCGATCTGCTCGCGCACCCGCTCGAGCTCGTGATCGTGCGCCGGCACGGCGAGCCAGAAGCGGTCGATCGAGGCGCGCTCGAAGCCCTCGACCTCGAACACCGGGTGCCACAGGCGCGGCAGGCGCGCGAACGCGAGCAGGCCGAAGAACGTGGTCAGCGCCGCGAACAGGACGCCGGTCTCGAACGTGATCGGGATGAACGCGGGGGCGGCGTGCAGCGGCCGGCCGCCCAGATCGATCGGGTAGTCGTACTGGATCCAGAGCTGGAACAGGTACGCGAAGGCCGCGCCGGTGAGGCCGCCCGCGAGCACGAACCAGGGCAGGCGCGTGCGCCGGAGGCCCATGGCCGCCTCGATCCCGTGCACCGGATAGGGCGTGTAGGCGTCGAGCTCGGTGTACCCGCCCTCGCGCAGCGCGCGCACCGCCGCCACCAGCTCGCGCGGGCCGGCGAACTCGGCCATCAGGCCGGCGCGCATCAGTGGCCCTCCGCGTCGAGCTCGGTCCGGAGCTCCTTGACCTCGGCCAGCGGCACGAACGGCACGAGGCGCAGGAACAGGAGGAACAGGAACAGGAAGAAGCAGATGGTGCCGCCCAGCAGGCCGAGGTCGACCAGGGTGGGCCGGTAGTGCGCCCAGTGGGCCGGGATGTACTCGCGCGACAGCGAGGTCACGATGATCTCGAAGCGCTCGATCCACATGCCGAGGTTGATGGCGAGCGACGCGAAGAACAGCAGCAGCGGCGCGCGCCGGCAGCGGCGTGACCAGAACAGCTGCGGCACGATGCAGTTGCAGGCGATCTGGATCCAGAACAGGAGCGCGTACGGGCCGAATGGCAGGTTGTGGAAGTGCAGGTACATGTCGGCCTCGTCGCCGCCGTACCAGGCCATGAAGAACTCGATGAGGTAGGAGTAGGTGACGATCCAGCTCGTCACCAGGACGACCTTGGCCATGGCGTCGAGGTGGCGCTGGGTGATCACGTTCTCGAGCCGGAAGATGCGCCGCGCCGGGACGATCAGCGTCAGCACCATGGCGAAGCCCGAGAAGATCGCGCCGGCCACGAACAGCGGCGGGAAGATGGTCGAGTGCCAGCCCGGCACCATCGCGCTGGCGAAGTCGAGGCTCACGATCGAGTGCACCGAGATGACGAGCGGCGTGGCCAGCCCCGCCAGGAGCACGTAGGCGACGCGGTAGTGCCGCCAGTGGCGCACCGAGCCGCGCCAGCCCAGCGCGAAGATCCCGTAGATGATGCGGCGCCGGCGCGTGGGCGCGCGGTCGCGTGCCGAGGCCAGGTCGGGGACCAGGCCCACGTACCAGAACAGCAGCGAGACCGTGAAGTAGGTCGCGATGGCCGCGGTGTCCCAGGGCAGCGCGCTGCGGAAGTTCGGCCAGACGCCCATGGTCGCGGGGTACGGGATGAGCCAGTACGCGAACCACGGCCGGCCGAGGTGCAGGATCGGGAACATGCCGGCCTGGACGACCGCGAACAGCGTCATGGCCTCGGCGAAGCGGTTGATCGACGTGCGCGAGCGCTGCTCGAGGACGAGCAAGATGGCCGAGATGAAGGTCCCGGCGTGCCCGATCCCGATCCACCAGACGAAGTTGATGATGCCGAAGGCCCAGGCGACCGGGATGTTGTTGCCCCACAGGCCGATGCCGTAGACGAACGTCAGCCCGATCATCGTGAAGAGGACCAGCGTGCCGGCGCCCGTGATGGCGAAGGCGATGAGCCAGCCGCGGCCGCGCGGCGTCCATGCGGTCGACAGCAGCTGATCCGACAGCGCGGCGTCGCCGGGACGGCCGATCAGCACCGGGTCGAGGTCGCTGGGCGCGGCGCTCACGCGAGCTCCGGGTTCTTGTTGTAGAGCCGGGCGAGGTAGGTGTTGCGCGGCCGCGTGCCCAGCTCGTCGAGCACGTGGAAGCGCTGCGGCGCCTGGCCGAGCCTCGACACCTCGGACTTCGGGTCGGACACCATGCCGAACACCAGCGCGCGGCTCGGGCACGCCTGCGCGCACGCGGTCACGACGTCGCCGTCGCGCAGCGGCCAGCCCGCGACCTTGGCCTCGATCTCGCGGCTGCGGATGCGCTGCACGCAGTAGGTGCACTTCTCCATGACGCCGCGGTCGCGCACCGTGACGTTCGGGTTCATGCCCAGCGCCAGCGTGCCCTCGCGCGCGCCCCAGTCGAACCAGTTGAAGCGGCGCACCTTGTACGGGCAATTGTTGGAGCAGAACCGCGTGCCGACGCAGCGGTTGTAGGTCATCTCGTTCAGGCCGTCGGCGCTGTGCGCGGTGGCCGCGGTCGGGCACACGTACTCGCACGGCGCCTGCTCGCAGTGCTGGCACATCATGGGCTGCGAGATCACCGCGGGATCGTCGTCGGGGCCGCTCAGGTAGCGATCGATGCGCAGCCAGTGCATCTCGCGGCTGTGCTCGACCTGGGTCTTGCCGACCACCGGCGTGTTGTTCTCGGCCACGCAGGCCATCACGCAGGCGCTGCAGCCGGTGCACACGTTGAGGTCGAGCGACATGCCCCACTGCGTCTGGCTGCGCGGGACGCCGCTCGGCCAGATGGGAAACAGCGACGGCTGGGGGGCGCGCTCGGGCGCGGTCAGGTCGGGCCTGGCGCGGAGCTCCGCCAGCGTGGCCGCGAGGGCGATCGGGCGGCCCTCGAGCTCGAAGTGCCGCTGCGTGATGGCCAGCGTCTGGTGCTGCCCGGTGCGCGTCACCGTGACCGGCACGAACGGGCCGTCGCCGGCCAGCACGAAGGCATCGACGCCGACGCCGCGGGCGCGCGTCTCGGAGCGGCCCTGACGCCCGAACCCGGCGTGCAGGAGGACGGTGTCGTCGGCCATGCCGGGCACGACCACGGCCGGCACGCGCAGGTGCCGACCGGCGGCGCCGAGCTCCACCACGTCGCCGGTGTCGACCCCGAGCCGCGCGGCCATGCCGGGCGACAGCTCGGCCGCGTTGTCCCAGGTCAGCTTGGTGGTCGGCTCGGGCAGCTCGAGCAGCCACGGGTTGTTGGTGTAGCGGCCGTCGCCCACGGCCGGGTGCGGGCGGATGACGAGCTCGACGCCGGCTGCGGCGGCCGGCGCCACGCCCAGCGGCGCCGACAGCGCGTCCCAGCGCACCGGCAGCTCGAGGCGCGCCGACCGCGTCCCGTCGACCACGCCGTCGCCCAGCGCGCGCAGCCACCCGGCCTCGTCGCCCGACCACGCGGCGCGCAGCTGATCGTGCCCCGACGGCGTCGGATCGCCCAGGAACTGGCCCAGGAGCTCGCTTGGCGTGCGGCCGTCGTGCAGCGGCGCGATCATCGGCTGGATGAGCCCCAGCGTGCCGTCCCAGGCGCGCACGTCGCCCCACGCCTCGTAGAGGTGCGCGGCCGGCACGAACCAGCGGCACACGCGCGCGGTCTCGTCCTCGTACAGGCCGAGGTAGATCGACTCCGGCACCGCGGCGAAGCCTGCGCCCAGCCCGAGCGCGGCCGGCGAGGCGTAGACCGGGTTGCCGCCCAGGACGACGAGCGTGCGCGCGCGGCCCGAGGCCAGCTCGGCGGCCAGGCCCGCGAGATCGTGGCTCGGCTGCCCGGCCTCGAGCAGGGTGGGCGCGCTCAGCCAGATGGGCGCAGCCGGCCCGACGTTGCCGAGCGCCGCGTTCAGCGCGTGCCCGATGAGGTGCAGGCGCGGCGATCCGCCGGATCCGACCAGCACGGCGCCGTGGCCGCGCACGCGCTGCAGATCGCGGGCGACGATCTGGGCCCAGCGCGCCAGCTCGGGCGGCACCTCACCCAGCCGGCCGACCAGGGCCGCGGGCAGCTCGCGCACGCCCACCGCCGCCAGGAGCGCCCCCGCGACCGCCTCGATCTGGCTGGGCTTGACGCGCAGGCGATGGTCCGCGCTGGCGCCGGTCAACGAGTGCTCGGCCTCGACCACGTAGAGGCGGTTCATGACCGCGTCCACGCTGGTCACGCGCCGGCCGTCGGCGAAGCGACGCTGGTAGCGCAGCTGAAACGGCCCGTCCGACAGGAAGTCCGCGCCCAGCGCGACGATCACGCCGGCACGCTCGAGCTCGAGCTGGACCTGCGCCGGCTGGCCGAACGCCGTGCGGGCGGCCGCCAGCGCGCTGGTGTGCGGGAACGCGGCGTGGAACCAGACCCGCGCCGCCGGCAGCGCCGCCCGCAGCTGGGCCAGGAGGCGGCCCATGAGCGGTGAGCTGGTCGCCTCACACACGAAGTGGGTGCCCTCGCCGCCGTGCTCGCGCACCCGGGCGATGGTCTCGGCCAGGCGCGCCGCCGACGCCGGCTCACCGCGATGCAGGAGCGTGCGCGCGCGGTCGGGATCGTACAGGCCGAGCACCGACGCCTGCTCGGCGACGCCCGCGGCCCCCAGGCTGGCCGGGTGCTCCGGGTTGCCCTCGGCCTTGATGGGCCGGCCGGCCTGACACTCGACAACCAGGCCGATGCCATGGCCGTGCTCGACCCACGAGGTCGCGTAGTGCGAGGGCGCGCCCGGGACCACGTCGGCGGGCTGCCGCGTGTACGGCAAGATCCGCCGGTCAGGTCGGTCGGTGCACGCGCCGAGCGCCGTCGCCGCGCCGACCAGCTGGAAGAAGTTGCGGCGGGTGACCCCCCCTGGCTGCGAATCCGACACGCATCCTCCTAGCGGTGACACGTCGAGCAGTGGGTGAGGTGCTGGACCTGATAGCGGCGCGCGAGCTCGGCGCCCAGCCCGGGCGGTGACTGCCAGCCCATCTCGGTGACGCGGTCGCGCGGGCGGAGGTGAGGCGTCGGATCGCGGTGGCAGTCGACACACCAGTCCATCTGGAGCGACGCCACCTGCACGATTCGCGGCATCAGGTCGACGCGGCCGTGACAGGTCTCGCAGCCGACGCCCTTGCTCACGTGGATCGCGTGGTTGAAGTAGACGAAGCCGGGCAGCGAGTGGACGCGCTCCCAGCGGATGGGCAGCCCGCTGAAGAAGCTGGCGCGCACCGGCGCGATCAGCGGGCTCGAGTTCCAGATCTGGTTGTGGCAGCCCATGCACAGCTCGGTGGGCGGCACCCCGGCGAAGGCGGTGGTCTCGGCGTTCGGGTGGCAGTACAGGCAGCCGATGCCGTCGTCGCGCACGTGATGGCGGTGGTCGAACTCGACCGGCTGATCGACCGGCACGTCCTGATGCGTGACGTACGGCGAGCGCACGTAGACCCACATGAGGAGCCCGGTCAGACCTGCGCCCAGCACCACGCCGAGCAGCACGACGCGGGTCACCGTGTTGGTCCAGGGCGGGAACAGGGCGGGCATGTCGACGCACCCGGCGCGAGAAGCGCAAAACGTGCCAAGCACCGCGGCCGAAAGCGGGCGTATCCCAACCCGCGCGCGGCGCCCTACCGGTGTCAAATTGCCTCGTGTGGCCGTTTGATCCGCTGGGCCTCCGGGCTATCCTCTACGCGGATGAGCAAGGGCACCCCGCCTGGCGGCCCTGGCGATGCAGCCAGTGACGTGACGCTGCCAGCGCCGGCGACGCCACGCCCACGGGGCGCCGTGGCCACCGACGCGACCTTGCCCGCGGCCGGCACCGGCCCCAGCGCGTCCGAGCTGCCGGTGGTCCAGCCCGCCAGCTACCAGGTCGACAAGGAGTTCGCGCGCGGGGGCCTCGGCCGGATCCTGTCGGCGCGCGACCGCCGCCTGGATCGCGAGGTCGCGCTCAAGGAGAGCCTGACCTCGGATCCGTCATCCGAGGAGCGCTTCGTGCGCGAGGCGCTGGTGACCGCGCGCCTGCAGCACCCGGCCATCGTGCCGGTCTACGAGGCGGGGCGCTGGCCGACCGGCGCGCCGTTCTACGCCATGAAGCTGGTGTCGGGCCGCTCGCTCGACCAGGTGATCCACGAGGCGCGCGCGCTCGACGAGCGGCTGGCGCTCCTGCCCAACGTGCTGGCGGTGGTCGAGGCCATCGCGTACGCCCACCACAAGCGCATCATCCACCGCGACCTCAAGCCGGCCAACGTGCTGGTCGGCGCGTTCGGCGAGACCGTGGTGATCGACTGGGGGATCGCCAAGGATCTGTCGGCCGGCGAGCTCCCGGCGGGGCCTGCCCTGCCCTCGCTCGGGGGCGGCTCGCTGGGCGGTGGCACGGTCGCGGGCGCGGTCATGGGCACGCCGGCCTACATGCCGCCCGAGCAGGCGCGCGGCGAGCCGGTCGACGAGCGCGCCGACGTCTATGGCCTGGGCGCGGTCCTCTATCACGTGCTCGCGGGCAGCGCGCCCTACAGCGGGCAGGACACGCAGGCGGTGCTGGCCGCCGTGATCACGCAGGCGCCGATCGCGCTGGAGACGCGGCAGCCCGGCATCCCGCGCGATCTGCTGGCGCTGGTCGACAAGGCGATGGCGCGCGAGCCGGGCGACCGCTACCCCGACGCCGCCGCGCTGGCCGAAGATCTGCGCCGCTTCCTGACCGGCCAGCTGGTGGCCGCGCACGCCTACTCGCGCTTCGAGCGGATCCGGCGCTGGGTGCAGCGGAATCGCGCCCCGGTCGCGGTCGCCGCCATCGGCCTCATCCTGCTGACCGGGATCTCGGGGCTGAGCGTGCGGCGGATCGTGCGCGCGCGCAACGTGGCCGAGGCCGCGCGCAAGCAGGCCGAGACGCGCACCAACGAGCTCCTGGTCATGCAGGCGCGGGCGTCGCTGGCCCACGATCCGACCGAGTCCCTGGCCTGGCTCAAGCTCTACCCGCCGGGCGGCCCCGACTGGGACAGCGCGCGCGCGGTCGCCGCCGAGGCCTGGAGCCGCGGCGTCGCGCGTCACGTCCTGCGCGGGCACACCAAGTCGACCGGGCACGCGGCGTTCTCGCCCGACGGCCTGTGGCTGGCCAGCGCGGGCGCCGACAACACCGCGCGGCTGTGGGACGTCGCGACCGGTCAAGGCCGCGTGCTGGCGGGGCACACCGATCAGGTCACGTACGTGTCGTTCTCGCCGGACTCCAAGACGCTGGCGTCGTCGAGCATGGACGGCACGGTGCGCCTGTGGAACGTCGGCACCGGGGCCGCGCGCGTGCTCACGGGCCACACCGGTCACGTGCGTCAGGTGCACTTCTCGCCCGACGGCAAGCTGCTCGCGACCCCGAGCGACGACCACACGGTGCGGATCTGGAACGTCGCGACCGGCGACAGCTACGTGCTGGCGGGCCACGACAACGACGTCATCTGCCTGGCCTTCTCGCCCGACGGCCGCCACGTCGCCTCGGGCAGCCGCGACCGCACCGTGCGGCTCTGGGACCTGGCGACGCGCACGGCCCAGGTCCTGACCGGGCACTCCGATGACATCAGCGATCTCGCCTATGCGTCCGACGGCGCGCACGTCGCCTCGGCCAGCCGCGACAAGACCATCCGCGTGTGGGACACCGCGACCGGCGACAGCCGCGTGCTGTCGGGCCACCTGGCGCTCATCCGCAGCGTCAGCTTCTCGCCCGACGGCAAGCTCATCGCCAGCGGCTCGGACGACAACTCGGTGCGGGTGTGGGACCTCGCGACCGGGGCCGCGCGCATCTTCGCCGGCCACGAGAGCACCGTGGTCACCGTCGCCTTCTCGCCCGACGGCAAGACCCTGGCGTCGGGCGGCCGCGACCGCGTCGTGCGCCTGTGGGACGTGGTCTCGGGCGAGAGCCGGATCTTGTCGGGCCACGAGAACACCGTCATCCACGTGGTGTTCTCGGCCGACGGCAAGCTGCTCGCCTCCGCCAGCCGCGACCGCAGCGTGCGCGTGTGGCCGGTGACGACCGAGCCGAGCCGCGTCCTGCGCGGCCACACCGACAACGTGAACCACCTCGTGTTCGCGCCCGACGGCAAGCGCGTGGCCACCGCGAGCCGCGACGATACCATCCGGCTGTGGGACCTCGCGACCGGCCTCGCGACCACGCTGACCGGCCACACCGACGCCGTGTATCGCGTGCTGTTCTCGCCCGACGGCCAGACCCTGGCGTCCGCCAGCCTGGACGACAGCGTGCGCTTCTGGGACGTCGCCACCGGCACCGCGCGCGCCATGCTCGGCCACAAGTCGGACGTGATGGCGCTGGCGTTCTCGCCCGACGGCAAGACCGTGGCCTCGGGCAGCGTCGACAAGACGTTGCGCCTGTGGAACCTCGCCAGCGGGGAGAGCCGCGAGCTCCTCGGCCACGCCGGCGGCGCCTGGACGCTCGACTACTCGCCCGACGGCAAGCTGATCGCGTCGGCCGGGCTCGACCGCGACGTGCGCGTGTGGGACGTCGCCACCGGCACCTCGCGCGTGTTCAAGGGCCACGAGGGCTACATCGACATGGTGCTGTTCTCGCCCGACGGCAAGACCATCGCCAGCGCCAGCGCCGACACCAACCTCCGCCTGTGGGACGTCGCCACCGGCAAATCGCGGATCCTGGCCGGCCACGAGGAGGGCGTGTCGGACCTCGCCTTCTCGCCCGACGGGCGGCTCCTGGCGTCGGCCGGCGACGACGGTCAGGTGCGCCTGTGGGAGGTCGCGACGGGACGCGGGCGGGTGCTCGGCCGGCACAACAACACCGTGACCTGGCTGGCGTTCGCGCCCGGCGGTGGGCTGCTCGCGTCGGCCGGCCGCGACGAGAGCGTGCGCGTGTGGGACGTCGAGACCGGCGGCGTGCGCGTGCTCAGGGTCGGCGGTCAGGCGCGCGTGGTCGCGTTCTCACCCGACGGCAAGCTGCTGGCGTCGGCCGGCAACGACCGCACCGTGCGCATCTGGCCTGTCAGCGGCATCAGCGCCCTGCCCGGCAACGTCCCCGCCCTGGTCAGCTGGATCGGCGACGCGACGACCGCGGTGATCGCCGAGCACAACGAGGTCACGACGCCGCAGGCTGAGGCAGCGGACCGCTAGGGTCCCGGCCGAGCACCGCACGCTCGCGCACGACGGTGCGGCCGGCCAGGCGGAACAGGGCCGGGATCACGGCGGCCCCGGTCACCGCGACCAGGAGCGGCGGCAGGGCGAGCAGGACGATCCCGGGCAGCGCGCTGACCCCGATCGTCCCCAACCAGGCGCGGGTGCCGCTGCGGGCCGCCTCGGCGCGGACGTGGTCGCTGCCGAAACGCTGCAGGTCGTGGGCGAAGCTGGTCACCTTGACCACGAGGTAGCAGTGCGCGTGGCCCACGATGATCCCGGTGATGACGATCCAGGCGTCGAACACCTCGAACCCGCGATCGTCCGCCGAGCGCAGGAACAGCTGGTAGACCGCGAGGTGCAGGAGCAGCGGCGCGATCAGGGCGACCGCCGCCATGGGAAAGGCGAGGCTCGCGACCTCGAGGTCCTCGGCGCGCTCGCGCACCGCGGCGAGGGGCGACCCGGCGGCGCGCAGGCGTTCGAGGTCGGCGTACGGATCGCGCGTCTTTTGCAGGCGGCCCCGCAGCGCGCGGTCGAACCGCCAGCCCGCGAGCAGCCGCGCCAGGCCGTAGGCCGGCACCGCCAGCGCGAGCGAGGCGAGGAACCGGATCGTGAGGCCGGCGAGCGGGCCGAGCACGCTCCAGCCGAAGACGAGCACCGCGATCCCGGCCACGGCGGCCGCGCCGGCGGCCACGCGCGCGACCCGACGGGCATACAACGCGCGCAGGGCGGGCGCTTCGCGGGCGAGCTCGGCGGCGGCGGCGGCGAAGTGGGCGTCGCGGGTCGCGCGGGCGACCGGGAGGCCGTCGCGATACACGCCCTGGCTATGCGCGCCCTGCTGCATGCCAACCTCAGTATACGCCTCCGCGGCGCGGCTCATTCCAGACGCCGCTTGTCCGTTGGATGCCTTGTGGGATGGGGGCGGCTCTGCCATCGTTCAAGGCGTGGCCACGCAGCGAACCACGGCGCCCGGGCATCACGTCCTCCTCTATGACGGCCATTGTCGCTTCTGTACGGCGCAGTCGGGCAAGCTGGTCGCGCTGGCCCGGGACGGCGCCATCGTGCGCATGAGCTTCCAGGATCCCGGCGTGCTGGAACAGTTTCCCGGCCTGACCTACGACCAGTGCATGCAGGAGATGCAGCTCATCGCGCCCGACGGCCGCGTCTTCTCGGGGTTCGAGGCCGCGGTGCGCGCGCTGGCCACCCGCCTGGTCGGCCGCGGCGCCTACATCTACTACCTGCCCGGGCTGCGCCAGCTGTGTGACGCCGGCTACGCCTGGGTGGCCCGGAACCGCTACCGCCTCATGGGCAAGGAGGTCGCGGCCGGCGCCTGCGACGGCGGCACCTGCCACCTCCACCTCAAGAAGCCGAGCGCGTGACGCCCGCCATCGTCGTCCGCGGGCTGTCGTATCGCTACCCCAAGGGCTCGGGCGAGACCGCGCTGGAGTCGATCGAGCTCGCGATCGAGCCCGGCAGCCGGACCCTGCTCGTCGGGCGCAACGGCGCCGGCAAGTCGACCCTGCTCCGCCTGATGGCCGGCAAGCACATGATCCCCGAGCCGTCGATCCGCGTGCTCGGGCGCGCCGCGTTCCACGACACCTCGCTGTCGCGCGACGTGACCTACCTCGGCCCCAACTTCCCGTTCGACGTCGACCTGCGCGTGCGCGAGCTCATGGCCAGCCGCCCGCACGCCGACGCCGCGCGCCGCGACGAGCTGATCGAGCTGCTCGGGGTCGACCTCGAGTGGCACATGCACCAGGTGTCCGACGGCCAGCGCCGCCGCGTGCAGCTCCTGCTCGGGCTGCTGTCGCCCGCCGAGGTCATGCTGCTCGACGAGGTCACGACCGACCTCGACCTCCTGGCGCGCGCCCGGCTGCTCGGGTTCCTGCGCCGCGAGAGCGAGGCGCGCGGGGCCACCATCGTGTACGCCACGCACATCCTCGACGCGCTCGACGACTGGATCACGCACGTCGCCTTCATGGACGCCGGCCGCATGCTGCTCGCCGCCCCCATCTGCGCGATCGCCCAGCTGGCCGACCTGCGCGCGCGCGGCGTGCCGGGCCCGCTGTACCAGCTGATCCACAGCTGGCTGGAAGACCCGCGCCGGGTCGCGCGCTGATCGCGCGCTAGACGAAATCGCCCAGCGGGAAGCGCTTTTTCGGCGACAGCAGCGGCCGCCACAGATCGCCCAGCTCGGCGAAGCGCGCGCGCACGTTGTCGATGCGGAAGTCCTCGATGGTCACGCCGGCCTCGATCTCCTCCCAGGTGACCGGCGTCGACACCGTGGCGAGGGGCTTGGGCCGCACCGAGTAGATCGACGCCAGCGTGCGTCCCCAGGCGTTCTGGTTGTAGTCGACCAGCACGCGGCCGCGCGGGCGCGCCGACACGCGGTACTCGGTCGTGATGAGGTCGGGGCGCTGCTGCTCGAGCGCCATCGCGACCTTCTTGGTGAACTCCCAGACCTGGTGCTGGGTCGGGCCGCGCACGATCGGCGTGTAGATGTGGATCCCCTTGGACCCGGTGGTCTTGGCCAGCGCCGGGATCGACAGCGCGGTCAGGGCGTCGCGCAAGACCAGCGCGCACTCCCGCACCTGCGCGAAGTCGGCGCCGGGCACCGGATCCAGATCGAAGTGCAGGTAGTCCGGGCGGTCGACGTCGTCGGAGCGCGCGTACCACTGGTTGAGGTCGATGCAGCCGAGGTTCACGCACCACAGCAGCGACGGCACGTCCTGGATGACCGGGAAGTCGATCACGTTGCCCGACTCGTGCTCGATGGCGCAGATCTCGATCCACTCGGGGCGCGGGCTGGGCGCGCGCTTCATGAAGAAGGACTTGCCGGCGGCGCCGTTGGGATAGCGGCGCATCACCATGGCCCGATCGTGGAGGTGCGGCAGCAGCAGATCGGACACGTCGGCGTAGTACTGGAGCAGATCGCCCTTGGTGATGCCGAGCTCGGGCCAGAACGGTTTCCGGAGGTTGGTCAGCTTGACCAGGCGCGGGCCGAACTTGAGGACGACGTCATCGACGTCCCTGGGCAGCTGGATGCGGCCGACCTCGGGCGCGCGCGGGGTGCGGGCCGGGGTGCGCTTGGCCGGGTGATGGCGGCGCGTCGCGGGCGGCTTCACGGAGCAATTCTGGCCCGTTTGTGCCGCGAAAGGCGAGCCAAACGGCGTATCATCGCGCCATGAGCTGGATCCGGACGTTCTCGGCCCGCGAGTCGGAGGGCGAGCTCAAGGCGGTGTACGAACGCATGCAGCAGCGGCCCATGCCGCCGCCCTACCGGCCGCCGCACGGCGACGCGCCCGGCATCATCCGCGCCCACAGCCAGGATCCCACGCTGATGGCGCTGGTTTTCGGCGGCATGTCGGCCACCCTGGCGCAGGGCGACACCCTGACCTGGCCGCAGCGCGAGCTCATCAACACCACGACCTCGCTCGTCAACCAGTGCTTCTATTGAACGTCGGCCCACGCAGAGTTTCTGCGTGCCGCGACCGGTGACGAAGCAGGGGCCCGCGCGGCGCTGCGCGGGGACGAGCCCGCCACCCCGCTCGAGCGCACCCTGGCCGGGCTGGCCGGCCTGATCAGCGAGGCGCCCTGGACGATCACGGCGGCCGACGCCGAGCGGGCGCGCGCGGCCGGCCTGTCCGACGCCGCGCTGGTGCACGCGGTCGTGCAGTCGGCGTTCTTCAACTACCTGAACCGCGTCGCCGATGCCATCGACCTCGCCTTCGACTACGAGTCGCCGCTGCCGCGCATGGTCAAGGACCCGGCGCGCGCGCCCTTGCCGCGCCCCGCGCGCGCGGACTGGCCGGCCGGCGGCGCGTTCGCGCTGAGCCTTTCGCTGCGCCCCGCAACCGCCGAGGGCTTCGCCCGCTGGCGCGCCTACGTGATGGAGCGCGAGGCACCCCTGACCGTGCGGCAGCGCCGGGTCATCGCCCGCGCGGTGGCCGGATCGCTGTGCGATGCCCGCACCTGGAACGCGCTGGCCGACGCCGCGCCGCGCGACGCGGGCGAGACCACCCTCGCGGCTTACGCCGACAAGCTGTCGCGGACGCCGTGGCGCATGAGCGAGGACGATCTGCGCGGGCTCGGCCTGCCCGACGACCGCGCGCGCTTCGACGCGATCTCGGTGGCCGCGCACCAGGCCACGGCGTCACGGCTGGCGCTCGTGCTCGGGTAGCGCCCGGCTCAGCCGGCCGGCAGCGGAGCCGTGTTGACCGCCAGCTGGGCGGCGAAGGCCCGCTGGTAGGCGGGGCGCGCCTCGCCGCGCGCGACATAGGCGGCGAGGTTCGGGTACTGGTCGAGCAGGCCCGAGGGTCTCGCCCGCAGCAGCACCGACACCATCATGAGGTCGCCGGCGCTGAACCCACCGTCCAGCCATTCCGCGCTGCCGAGCCGCGCCGACAGCGGCTCCAGCCGGCTGCGCACGCGAGCCTCGACCAGCGGCATGCGCGCCTCGTACCAGGGCTTGTCCGCTTCCAGGATCCGGGCGAACCCGAGCTCGACGATCGGCGGCTCCACGGTGCTCAGGGCGGCGAACATCCAGGCGATCGCGCGCGCCCGGGCGTTGGCGTCGGCCGGCAGCAGCCCGGCGTGGCGCTCGCCGATGTGGAGCACGATGGCGCCGGTCTCGAACAGCGCGAGGTCGCCCTCCTGGTAGGTCGGGATCTGGCCGAACGGATGCACCGCCAGATGCGCGGGCTCCTTCATCGCGCGGAACGAGACCAGGCGCACCTCGTAGGGTTGGCCGGTCTCCTCGAGCGCCCAGCGGACGCGGGTGTCGCGCGCCAGTCCCTTGCCGCCGTCGGGCGAGCGCTCGAACGCGGTGATCGTGATGGTCATGCGCCCAGTCTAGCTGCCGGCGGCGGCCGCGAACACCCGCGCGAAGCCCTCGATCAGCTGCGCATCGGAGTAGCGCAGCGGGTCGTTCACCGCCTCGACCATGCCCTTCATCGTCAGCATGCCGATGGCCGCGAGGTGCGCGAGGAACGCCAGGAGCCGCGGCTCGACGCCCGCGCGATTGGGCCGCCGCTTGCTCTCCTCGCCGAGCAGCCGGGCCGCGCCCGCGAAGGACAGCTCGTTCAGTGGCCGGATGCGCGCGAACTGCTTGGCCCCGAGCTGCACGGCGGTCGGCCCCGCCAGCTGGTTCTGCAGGAACGCCAGGCGAAAGTCGTCGAGCCGCGGCGCGAAGAAGCGCACGGTCTCGCCGATGATGGCGGCCAGCGCCTCGCCGCCGTCCTCGGCCTTGGCCACGGCGTCGTGGATGAGCTTCGCCTGGGTCTCGAACGCGCCGAAGATCAGCTCGAACAGGAGCGCGTCTTTCGAGGGGTAGTAATAGTAGAGCGTGGTCTTGGTGACGCCGACCTCCTTGGCCACGGCGTCGAGCGTGGTGCCGGCCAGACCGCGGCGCAGGAGCACGCGGCGGGCGGCGTCCAGGATCTCCTCGCGCGAACGGTCACGGCGGCGCTCGCGGCGCGCCACGCGGGGCGCCACCTCGACTGGCTGCGCGGCAGAACGGCGACGCTTGCCGGGATTCTTCTCGAGCTTCACGGGCGGCACGAAGAGAATCTTACCAGCAGGTCACATTTTCGACCATCGGTAAGTTTTCTCTACCAGAGGTCGATTCCGTGATAGAAAGGGAGTGGACGAGCCATCGAGGGAGGAAGGGGCGCCATGAAGACTGTGACCAACGAGATCGCCGACCGGATCTATCGCTTCTCGACCTGCGTGCCGGAGGCCGCGCCGGGCGGCTTCACCTTCAACCAGTTCCTCATCGACGCCGACGAGCCGCTGCTCTTCCACACCGGCCCGCGCCGGATGTTCCCGCTGGTGTCGGAGGCGATCGCGCGCATCATGCCGGTCGAGCGCCTGCGCTGGATCACGTTCGGGCACGTCGAGTCGGACGAGTGCGGCGCCATGAACCTGCTCTTGGCCGCGGCGCCCCAGGCCCAGGTCGCACACGGCGTGGTCGGCTGCATGGTGTCGCTCGACGATCTGTGCGACCGCCCGCCGCGCAAGCTGACCGACGGCGAGGTGATCGACCTCGGCGGCCGGCGCGTGCGCCACATCGACACCCCGCACGTGCCGCACAACTGGGAGGCGCGCGTCCTCTTCGAGGAGACGACCAAGACGCTGTTCTGCGGCGATCTCTTCACCCACGCGGGCGACGGCCCGGCGCTGACCACGGGCGACATCGTGGGCCCCGCGATCGAGGGTGAGGAGCTGTTCCACGCGACCTCGGTGTCGCCGGTCACGGGGCCGACCATCCGCAAGCTGGCCGCGCTCGATCCGCGCACGCTCGCGCTCATGCACGGCTCGTCGACCGCGACCGGGTGCACGGCGGCGCTCGGGCAGCTGGCCGACGCCTATGACGCGATGGTCGCCAAGGCGGCCCGCTAGGCATGGACAAGCTCAGCCTCGAGAACCCACTGTTCGTCACCTATGTCGTGGCGGCGACGATCATGATCCTCAAGGCCGCCAGCATGTCCTGGCTCACCGTCGTGCGCATGATGCAGGTCAAGGGCGGGTTCCGGTCACCGGAGGACCTCAAGAAGACGCCCCTCAACCCGGACCCCAACCCCAAGCAGCTCGAGGCCAACGAGCGCGTGGACCGCATCCGCCGCATCCACCTGAACGACCTCGAGAACCTGCCCTTCTTCCTGGTCGCCGGCTTCCTGTTCGTCATGACCGGACCGTCGCTGCTGATGGCGCAGCTCCTGCTCTACGGCTATGTCGCCTCGCGCTTCCTGCACTTCGCGGCCTACCTGACCGCGCGCACGCACGACACCCGCGCCACCTTCTGGACCATCGGGTCGATCATGCTGGTCTTCATGACCTGCCGCACGCTGGTCGTGGCGCTCCGCCACCTGTGACGGTCAGCGCGCCGCGGGCTTGGCGGCGCTCATGATCAGGCCGCGGTCGATCGCGGTCCAGTAGATCGCGGTCGCGTCCAGCGCGAGCTGCTTGGCCGACGCCTGCGTCGACACCGGGACGGCGGTCGCGGCGGCCTGCTTGGGCGCGGCCATCACGCCGTCCGCGTTGGCCCAGTACACGAACGCGCCATCGACCGCGATCGTCGAGGCGCCGTGGGGGTCGCGCGCCACCACCTCGGGCGCGCCGCCGGTCTTCTTGACGCGCATGACCAGCCCCTCGGGGAACTTGCTGCGCTCGCCCGGCGAGGTCCAGTACACGTAGGCGTCGTCCACCGCCAGCGGCCCGTTCAGCTGCTGCCCGAAGGCGACCGTGACGCTGTCGCCGCCGGTCTTGGCCACCTTCATGATCTCGCCCGGCGCCGCGGAGGTCCAGTACACGTAGGCATCGTCGATGGCGAGGTAGATCGGCCCGCGCAGCGACGCCACCAGCGTCGTCATGTGCCCGGCCAGGTCGAGGCGGTGCACCGCCGCGTTGGAGCGCCGCGCCACGTCGCCGTGATCGGCCCAGTACACGCCGCTCTTGTCGCCGTAGATCGGGCCCGGCGCGTACTGCTCGGTGACCAGGGTCTTGACCTTGCCGCCCTTCTTGGCGACCCGGCGCACCAGCCCCGAGCGCGTCGTGAAGTAGAGGTTCGGCCCCGCCGCGGCGACCTCGATGATCCCGGGCGCGGGCACGACGGTGCTCGGCTCGCCGCCCGTCTTGGCGACCTTGCGCAGCTTGCCGCCGGCGCCCCAGTACACGAAGGCATCGTCGGTGGTCAGCCCCCACAGCTCGGGCTCGTCGCCCGCCAGCCGCCGGTCCTCGGCGTGCGCGGTCGCGCCCAGGACGAAGGCCAGCAGCCCGCACATCCCCGCTGCCCTCGCCCCATGGCGCGCCGTCATGCCGTCAAGCCTACCACTCCGACCACTGCCCCGCCGCCTGCTCCCACGTGCTGGCCGCCGGCGCGCCCGCGAAGGCGCCGTTCAGGCCGGCCATGTGGGTCTTGTCGCTGTAGTGCTCGCCCATGCCGCCGAGATCGTGCCAGACGTCGAGCCCGAGCAGCTCCAGCGGCGAGCCGTCGCCGGACGCGCTCAGCTTGATGAAGAGCTGGTGCGAGATGAGGCCGCGCCGGCGCGCGTCACGCTGCGCCTTGGCGTCCACGGCGCGGAAGATCGCGATGCTCTCCTCGGGGTTCTTGATCGGGCCGCGCACCATGCCGACGTAGCGGTCGGGGCGGCTTTTCGGCGCCTGCAGCTGGTAGCTGAACGAGCCGCGCGCCGCCATCCACACGGTCGCGTCCTTGGCCGAGAACATCTTGCCGGCCTGCTCCTGCACGTGGGCGTTCGAGAAGAACTCCATGATCCCCTTGGCCTCGACCCAGTTGTCGAGGAAGAGCAGCTCGCCGGCCTTGGCGGACGACTGCGGGCTGCCCTGGATCGGGGCATAGACGTTGTGGCTGAGGTCGCCGAGCGCGCGCGCCGCGGCGATCCCGGGCGCCGAGCCGGCGGTCTCGTTGTGGAGCACGCGCGCGGCCTCCAGGCTGGCCGGGAGCAGGGTGCCGCGGACCGTGAGAAGGACATGGGAATCGGGCGATTGGCTCATGGTGGGTCTCCTTTGCCTGATACAGACGGGAGCCGGCGCCGAAACTCATCGCGGGCCGCAAAGTTTCTTGACCGGCCGGGAGCGCGCCCGTCACCCTCGGGGCATGGGCGAGCAAGAGGCGCTGGCGGCCGCGCGGACCGGGGACGGCGACGCGTTCGCGCGCCTGGTCGCGCCCTATCGCCGCGAGCTGCGCGCCCACTGCTACCGCATGGCGGGCTCGCTGCACGACGCCGACGACCTCCTGCAGGAGAGCCTGCTGCGCGCGTGGAAGGGGCTGGGCGCGTTCGAGGGCCGCTCCAGCCTGCGCACCTGGCTGTATCGCGTGACCACCAACGCGTGCCTCGACGGGCTCGACAAGAAGGGCGCGCGGCTGCTCCCGCGCGAGCTCGGCCCGGCCGCCCTGCCCGGCGCCGCCATCGGACCGCCGCGGCTGGAGCCGATCTGGCTCGAGCCCTGCCCCGCCGAGCTGTACGAGGGGGCGACCTCGCCCGAGGCGCGCTACGACCTGCGCGAGAGCGTCGCGCTCGCGTTCCTGGTCACGCTGCAGGCGCTGTCGCCCAAGCAGCGCGCCGTCCTGATCTTGCGCGACGTGCTCGGCATGCCGGCCAGCGAGTGCGCCGAGCTCCTCGAGCTGACGGTGGCCGCGGTCAACAGCGCCCTCGTGCGCGCCCGCGAGTCCCTGGCCGCGCGCGGCACCGCCCCACCCGCCGCGGCCAGCGACGGCCCCACCCGAGAGCTCCTGGCGCGCTACGTCCAGGCCTGGGAGCTGGCGGATGTGACATCGCTGGTGGCGCTGCTGCACGAGGACGCGACGCTGGCCATGCCGCCGCTGGCCGAGTGGCTGGCCGGCTCCGCCGCCATCGCCGCCTCGCTGCAGGCCATGGTGTTCGGTCCGGCGGGCGCGGGAGCGTTCCGGCTGCTCGCGACCGAGGCCAACGGCCGCCCCGCCTTCGCGGCGTACCAGCGCGATCCGGCGAGCGGCGAGCTCCGCCCCATGGCGCTCCACGTGCTCGACCTCGCGGACGGGCGGATCGCCGGCATCACCGCGTTCCTCGGGCCGTTCGCGGCCTTCGGCCTGCCCGCCACGCTGCCGGCCTGAGCCGACCCGGTCAGCGCGTGCTGTGCGCGATCATCGAGCGGTCGTAGTCGCCGGTGGGGTTCTCGTACACGGTCAGGTCGGCGCGCCGGGCCGGCAGGTAACCGAGGCGGGCCAGCGCGGTCAGCGCAATCGCCAGGCGCGGGATGCCGGGGCGAAAGCCGCCCGACGTGTTCTCGAGCACGCTCACCACGGGGCGCGCGCCGTCGAAGCGGAAGCGCATGATCCCGACCGCCAGCGCGGGCCCGCCCGCGATGTCGATGTGCCGGACATCGCCGCGACAGACGCGCACCGTGAGCGGGGCGTCGGCGGGCGCGCCCGGCGGCGGGGGCGGGATGGCGAACTTGATGAAGGCCAGCGGCTCGGCGGCGGGCTGCCAGTTGTGGAGCTTCTCGTCGACGGTCAGGCTGCCGAGCTCGTCGCGGGTGTCGTCGCGGCGGAACGGCAAGGGCCGGCGCGGCCCGTCGGTCGATTCGATCACCGACCCGAGGTACGCGCGCGCCAGCGCATCGACCGCCCGCACGTAGGCCGCCACGTCGGCGGGCACCAGCCGGACCGCCGCGCTGCGGGCCCGATCGGCGGCGCCGAGGACCGCGGCCAGCTGCCCGCGCACCGTGCTGGTCCGCGCCACCTCACCGTCGCGGGGCGCGTCCTCCTGGTCGATGGCGGCCAGCAGGCGCTCGTGACGCTCGCTCGCGGCGTCGAAGCGGGCGCGCGCGGGCACGGTGGGGTCGGGCGGCCGGACGGGGGCGGCCGCGCCACATGCCGCCAGGACCACGAGGACGAGCGGCACGGCGCGCATGTCTAATGATAGCCGGCGCGCTTCCAGATCTCGATGTACTCGAGCGCGAAGTCGAGGTGCTTGCGGGCGTCGGCGATGCTGTAGCTGTACTCGTCGGGGCCATGGCCGCCATCGACCGGGCCCTGGACCCGCGTGAGGTCGCCGGCCGCCGACGTGAGCTGCCGGATGGTGGCGGGCGGCGGCGCGGGCAAGGCGGACAGCTCGCCGGCGGCGGCGTCGAGCTCGCGCACCGCCTGCTCCAGGGTGGCCAGGTCGGCGGCGCCCAGCGCACCCGTGCGATGCCAGAGCCGGGGCTCGACGGTGAGGAAGCCGGCCTTGGCGCGCTGCACCCGCGCGGTGGCGTCGGCGGCGACCTCGGGCGGTCCGGCGGCGCGGCCGGTGGCGGTCACGGCGGGCTCACGCGGCGCGGCGCCGTGACGGGCGTCGTCCCGGCTGCAGGCGGCGAAGAGGAGGACCAGCACGAGGCGGCGCACGCCGGATCTACGCGCCGGACGCCGGGAAGCTTCCGTCAGCGCTTGTCGAAGAAGCGATCGCGGCGGAACAGCACCCGGGCGAGCCCCAGCAGGGCCAGGCCGAACAGGAGGCACCCCGCCTCGGCGCCGAGCACGCTGGTCCAGGTGAGCGGCAGGCTGAGGAGCCGCCAGACGCCCAGCACCGCCCCAGCCAGCGCCATCGAGAACAGCGCCGCCACCTGCTGCGCCGAGCGCGCCACCGGCATGAACATCGAGACGATGATGGCCGCCGCGGTGATGACGGTCGCCGCGGCCAGCGTGGCGCCGATCGCGCCGGCCACGAAGATCGCGCGCGGCACGTAGTGCTGTCCGGCGCCGAGCCGCAGGTTCAGCGTCACCACCGCGACCGCCAGGCCGACCGTCGTGACCGCGAGCGCGAACAGGATCGACGCCATCGCCTTGCCAGCCAGGATCGAGCCCTCGCCCAGCGGGGTCGCGAGCAGGGTCTCGAGCGTGCGCCGCTCGCGCTCGCCGGCGAACGCGTCGGCCGCCACCGAGGCCGCCAGCACGGCCGGGAAGAACTGGAACAGGATCATGCCGGCCGGGCTCGAGCGCAGCCACAAGAGCGGCTGCTGGGACGGGAAGAACACACCCAGCATGACGATCGTGATCACGGTCTGGAGCAGCACGCCGCGCCGCGAGTGGCGCTCGCCCAGGAGCTCGGCCAGCTCCTTGCCGAGCACGGTGAAGGCGTCGCTCATGCCTTCCCCATGATGGACAGGAAGGCGTCCTCGAGCGAGGCGCGCACGGTGTGGAGCTCCTCCAGCACGACCCCGCGCCCGACCAGCTCGGTGCCGAGCCGCGGCCGCATCTCCGGCGTGCAGCGCGCCCGGCCCACGCCGTCGGCCAGCGTGAACGAGAGCAGCACGCCCGCCTCGACCAGCGCGGCCAGCACCGCCTCGGTCAGCCCGGCGCCGGTGACCTCGACCTCGAGATCGCGGCTGCGCGTGCCGAGCTCGTCGGGCCGGCCGCTCGCGATCACGTGACCCGCGCGGATCACGGCCACCTCGTCGCACGCCTTCTCGACGTGGGCCAGGTCGTGCGTCGTGACCATGACGGTGACCGCGTGCTCGCGCGCCAGGCGCACGATCTCGGCGCGCAGGTCGCTGGCGGCGACCGGATCCAGCCCCGAGAACGGCTCGTCGAGCAAGAGCAGCCGGGGCTTGTGCAGGAGCGCGCGCGCGATGGCGAGCTTCTGCCGCATGCCCTTGGACCAGGTCACGACCGGCTGGCCGCGCCGCTCCCACAGGTCGAAGCCGCGCAGGAGCTGCTCGGCGCGCTCGGCCAGCGCCGCCGCCCCGAGGTGGTGAATGCGCCCGTGATACGCGAGGTTCTGCGTCGCCGACAGGCGATCGTAGAGGCCGTCGGACTCGAGGAGGACGCCGACCTGCGCGCGGATCTGCTGCGCCTCACGCCGCGGATCCAGCCCGAGCACGCGCAGCTCGCCGCTGTCGGTGCGCACGAGGCCGAGGAGCGCCCGCAGCGTGGTGGTCTTGCCCGCGCCGTTGGGCCCGAGGAAGCCGAACACCGCGCCGACCGGGACCCGCAGCTCGAGGCGATCCAGGCCGTTGACCGCGCCGAAGCTCTTGCAGACGCCCGAGGCGACGATGGCGGCGTCACTCATGTCGGCGCCGCAGTATAGCCCGGCTTGCCTGAGCCCGCGGCGGCTCGTACCATCAGCGGGTGACGGGGGCGTCGAGACTGGCTGGCGTCGCGGTGCTCGCTTGGCTCGGGCTGTCGGCGCGCGCCGCCCACGCCGGGCGCAGCGACTTCGCCTGGCTCGCGGACACGACGGTGATGCCCGAGCGCAGCGTCGAGCTCGAGCAGTGGGTCACGAGCTCGACCCGCCACGAGCCGGGCACCTCGGTGCGCTGGATGCCGGTCGTGGCGCTGACCGACCAGGTCGAGCTGGCGCTGCCCGTGCAGGTCTCGTGGGCCGAGGAGGACACCGACCACGGCATGCGCTTCGACTGGTGGGGCGGCGAGCTGCGCTGGCGCCTCGTGCCGTCGGATCCGCTGGAGAACTGCAGCCCGGTGACGCCGCTGCTCCGGCTGGCCATCGAGCGGCTGGTCAGCGCCGAGGCCACCCGCGGTGAGGGCGAGCTCGTCCTCAGCCACGAGGCAGGACGCGTGCACCTCGCGCTCGACGCCATGGTCGACACGACCCGCGCCGGCGGCACCACCGCCGTCACCGCCACCCTGGGCGCCGGCGCCAGCATCCGCATCAAGGACGACCTCCGGGCCGGGCTCGAGCTGTTCGGCGAGAAACACCTGAAGTCGCCCACCCCCGAGGAGGGGATGTGGCTGACCGCCGGCCCCGACCTCGCGCTGGTGCACGGGCGCTTCTGGGTCACGGCCGGCGTCCTCGTGGGCCTGAACGACGCAGCGCCAGGGGTGCTGCCGCGGCTCAAGTGGGCCATCGCCTTCTAGCCCGCGGTGCGCTGCCGGCGGCGGCGGTCGCGCTCGCCGTGATGCTGGCGCTGCCCGCGCGCGAGGCCGGCTCGGCCGCGCAGCCGGGCGCCGTGGAGGTCACCGTCGACCTCACGCTGGGCGGCCGCGCCAAGGGCGACGCCTCGGGCGTGGTGATCTACCTGGTCGGCTTCACCGAGGAGCCGGCGGCGGCGGTCGAGGAGGTGCGCCAGCGCAACAAGCAGTTCCAGCCCGCGCTGCTCGCCATCACGGCCGGCCAGAAGGTCTCGTTCCCGAACTCCGACCCCTTCTTCCACAACGTGTTCTCGCTGTCGCCCGCGCGCAAGTTCGACCTCGGCCAGTTCAAGGCCGGCGAGACCAAGGTCAAGGAGTTCCCGAGCCCCGGCGTGGTCGACGTCTATTGCAACATCCACCCCGAGATGGCGGCGACGATCCTGGTGCTGCCCAACCGGCGCTTCGCCACTACCGGCCCGACCGGCAAGGTGCGGATCGACGGCGTGCCGCCCGGCACCTGGACCGCCTACGGCTATGACCGCCGCGCGGGCGCCCCGGTCCACGCGTCGGTCACGGTGCGCGCGGGCGAGGTGGCGCACCTGGCCTTCAGCCTCGACGAGACGCGGCCCAGCTTCACGCACAAGAACAAGTACGGCGAGAAGTACCGGGAGCCCGGCAGGTACCCTTGAAGCTGCGCGGCAAGCTGCTCACCATGTTCGTCGGCTTCGCGCTGCTGGCGAGCGGCGGCATGTCGGTGGCCGGCTACTGGCTCTTGCGTGAGCGCTCGCTGGCCCACGCGCGGGTGGCGTTCCGCGCGGCGCGCGAGCAGCTCGACCGCTCGGTCAAGCTGCGCTACGCGGTGTTCGAGGCCATGGCCGCCCTGCCCCACGTCATGACCCTCATGCGCGGCGTCGAGACCGTCGACGACAGCGACTTCGGGCTGGGCTCGGCGGGCAGCGACGCCCAGCGCCTCGCGGACCTGCATCAAAACATCCTCGACGCGTCGTGGCGCTGGACCCCGATCGCGCGCGAGGGCGCCTTCGCGATCGCCGACTACAAGGGCCGCGTCGTCTACGCCAGCGCCGCGCGCAAGCTGCTCGGCAACGACCTCATGGGGCTGCCGGCCGTGGCCGCGGCCTACAACCCGAAGAACCAGTGGACCGGCGCCATGACCGTGCGGGGCAACGATCCGGTGCTGGCCGCCACCGGCATCCTCGGCGAGCTCCAGGACGACGTCTGGGTGGTGCTGGCCCACGTCGAGGCGCCGCGCGAGCAGCCGCGCGCCGCGTTCGTGCAGCTCCTGTCGCCGCACAAGCTGCTCGGCGAGGTCGCGCTCGGCGATCAGGGCATGGCGCTCACGCTGGTGGCGCAGGACGGCACGGTCACCGCGAGCCTGGTACCCGACGCCGTGGTGCGGGAGGCGCTGGCCGCGCGCGACGACGCCCGCGAGATCTCGGCCGCGGGCGCGACCTGGCTGGTGCAGAGCGCCCCGCTGCCCGGCCTGGACGGCGGCCCGCCGGTGGCGACGCTCGTGATCGCGCGCAACCTCGACGTCGGGCTGGCGCTCTTCCTGACGGGCGCCCGGCTCATGCTGCTCATCGGCCTCCTGCTCGTGAACGTCGCGCTGGCGGCGGCCCTCGTGCTGTCGCGGCGGCTGTCGCGCCCGGTGGTCGAGCTGGAGGCGGCGGCGCGGCGCGTGGCGGCCGGCGATCTCACCGCCACGGTGACCACCGTCGCCAACCCCTCGGACGAGGTCGGGCGCCTCAAGCTCGCGTTCAACCAGATGACCGAGGGGCTGCGCGAGCGCGAGCGCATCAAGGCCACGTTCAAGAAGTACCTGGCGCCGCCGGTCGTCGAGTACCTGCTGGCGCACCCCGAGGCGCAGCGCCCGGGCGGCGAGCGCAAGCGGGTCAGCGTCATGTTCTCCGATCTGGCCAACTTCACCGCGCTGGCCGAGAGCCTGGGGCCCGAGGCCCTGGTGCGCGTCCTCAGCACGTACCTGTCCGCGGTGAGCGAGCGCGTGATCGCGCGCGGCGGCATCGTCGACAAGTTCGTGGGCGACGCCATGATGGCGTTCTTCGGCGCGCCGGTGCCGCTGGCCGATCACCCGGTGCGCGCCTGTCAGGCCGCGCTCGATCACCTGGCCACGCTGGACGCCCTGTCGGTCAACTGGAAGGAAGGCCGCTGGCCCGAGCTGGCGGTGCGCATCGGCGTCAACACCGGCGACGTGCTGGTCGGGAACCTGGGCTCGGACAACTTCCAGGACTTCACCGTGATGGGCGACGCCGTCAACCTGGCCTCGCGGCTCGTGAACGCCAACAAGGACTACCGCACGCGCATCCTCGCCACCGAGGCGGTCTGGCGCGACGCCCGCGACGCCTTCGCCTGGCGCGAGGTCGACCTCGTGCGGCTGGTCGGCCGCACCCAGGTGGAGCGCATCTTCGAGCTCGTGGGCGAGGCCGGCACCTGGGACGCGCACCCGGCCAAGCGCGGCTGCTGCGAGCGCTACGCGCGCGGGCTGGCCGCCATGTGGGCGCGCGACTTCGCCGGCGCGGCGGCGGCGTTCCAGGAGGCGCTGGCCGTGCTGCCCGACGACGGCCCGTCCGCCGTCATGCTGGCGCGCGTCGAGGCCTTCCGCACGACGCCGCCTCCCGAGGACTGGGACGGCGTCTACCAGAAGCTCACGAAGTGAGCTTGCGGAGGAGCACGTAGGACGCGCCCGGGCCGCCGTCGGCCGGACGCGCGCCGGTGAACGCGAGCACGCCGCGCGCCACGCGGGCGCTCGACAGCCAGTCGCGCAGGCGATCCTTGAGGATCGGACCCGCGTCCGAGTTGAGCCCGCGGCCGTGGATGACGAGGATGCAGCGGCGCTTGAGCTTGCGCGACTCGGTGACGAAGCGCGTGACCGCCGCCTCGGCCGCCGGCACGCCCAGGCCGTGCAGATCCAGCTGCCCCTCGATCGGGTACTCGCCCGCGCGCAGCTTCTTCAGGAGCCGGCGGTCCACCCCCGGCGCCAGCCCCTCGTGGGTGTCGTCGTGCTCGAGGAGCTCGAACTGGCCCGCGCCCGCCACCAGATCGGCGAGCGCCGCGTCGGTCTCGGCGTCGTCACGGGTGCGCGAGCGCGCGGCGCGATGGGTCACGATCTCGGGCGGCTCGCGGCCGGGCGCGGCGCGCGGGGCGGTCGGGGCCAGCGGGCGCACCCCACCGATGGCGTCCTCCCACAGCCGCTGGGCGCTGTCGGGGGCCGCGCCGGGCTTGCCCGAATACGGGCGGTCGTGAACCGCTTCACGACCGGTCGTGAACGGTTTTGGCTTCGAAATGGCTGGCTTCGGCGGCTCCTTCGGCGCGACCACCTTCTTCAGGCGGTCCGCGGCGTCCGCGAACGGCGAGTGGAAGCCGGGACCCTTCTTCTTGTCGCTCATGGTTTGCGCCCGAGCAGGCCCACGCGGCCGCCGAGATCCGGCCCCTCGGCCACGAACGGCGCCGGGGTCGCGCCCTTGTGCGCGCTGACGAAGCGGAGCCCGGCTGCCTCGATGAGGCGCACGAGCTCCGTGATCGCGTAGACCCGCAGCGACGCGTGCTTCTGGCCGATCCCGCCTGGCCCGGCCCAGTGCCAGGTGGTCTCGACCCGCCCGCTGACGGCGTCGAAGCGCGGCTCCTCGATGATGATGGTGCCGTCGGGCAGCCGCTGGGACGGCACGCTGGCGCGCGAGAACCGGGCCGCCACCCCGTCGCGGTGGGTGGTCTCGATGAGGAGCAGCCCACCCGGCCTGAGCGCGCCGGCCAGGGTACCCAGGATGGCCAGGTCGTCGGCCTCGCTGCCATACCCGAGCGACGAGAAGATGTTCAGCGCGACGTCGTATCCACTGTCGTGGACCGGGAGCGGGCGGCGGAGATCATGCAGCGCATAGCGGAGCCGCTCGGGCGATACCTCCGTGCGCGCGCGCTCCGCGTGGTCGAGCAGCACCTGCGACTGATCGATCCCCAGCACCGTGGCGCCGCGGCGCGCCAGCGCGAGCGCGATCCGGCCGTAACCACAGGGCGCGTCGAGGACCCGGCTGCCCGCGGTTAGCCCGCACAGCGCCCAGATCCCCTCGGCCTCGCGCAGCGTGCGCTCGTCGGTCGTGACGCTGCCCCAGAGCCGCAGATACTCGGCGTCGAAGAAGCCCTGCCACCACGCCTCGGCCATCCCCGGATTCTAGCGGATTCATGGGACGAAGCGGACATGGGAGCGCCGCACGCCGTTGTCGTGGGCCAGCTCGGCCGCGGTGAACCCGTCGGCGCCGAGGCTCCGCCGGATGAAGGCCATGATGGTGGCGCGCGCCGCGGCGCCGGCCCGGCCGACCTCGTCGTCGCTCTCGGCGCACTCGTCCCAGGCCGCAAACAGCCGTGCCCGCCGCTCAGCCGCCGAGCCCGGCCCGGCCCACAGCCGCGCCAGCCGGCCGGGCAGCTCGCGCAGCGTGACCGAGACCCGCTCGGCCCGCCACGCCACCGCCAGCGCGGCGCGCTTGTCCTCGGTCCGGCGCGCGAACGCCGTCTTCTCGTAGCGATACGGATCCTCGCCGTGCGAGCGCAGGTACCAGTCGGTCAGATCGAAGCCGCCGCTGATCATGGGCAAGATCCCGTCCGCGCCCAGCGTGCCGCGATGCAGCGGGTCGTTGTACCAATCGCGCAGCTTGGCCTTCACGTGGGCGACGCTGGGGAACGCGACGTCGACGTGGAAGTTGGGCTTGTCCTTGAACCCGACGCGCCCGTCCGGCTTGATGGTCGCCACGAAGGCCGTCTTGTCCGAGGTGAAGCTGCCGTCGGCATGGCGCTCGAGCACGTCCGGCGCGTCCCCACCCGGCGGACCCGGTACGGCGGCGAGCTGCGCATTGGTGCCCAGGCCCGCGCCCAGCGTGGCCAGCCCGCCGAAGCCGCCGCCCACGCGCACGTCCGGTCCGCTCCCGAGCCCGGCCGCCGCCGCCGCCTCGGGCGAAGGAATCCCGATCCGCCGCGGCGCCGCCACGGTATCAGGGCCCGGTGTGGACGGCGCCACCGCGGGCTCGGAAGGCGCGATGGCGGGCTGCCCGATCGCCGCCCCGGCCGGAGCCGCCTCGGCCTCCGCGACGTGATGCCGTCTGACCCCGGGCGTGAATCGAGACCCGGGCGTGGACCCGATGGTCGACGTGGCCGGCGAGGGCGGCGGCGCAGGGGACGGCGGCGGGCTCACGGGCGGCGGCTCGCGCAGGAGCTCAATCACCAGCGGTTCAGCCGTTCGCAGATCCGCGTCGGCCGGGGTCTCGGTCGGGGGGGCGGACCACGCAGCGAGTCCCAGCGCGAGGGCCGCATGCACCCCGAGCGAAGCCGCCAGCGCCTTCCCTGCCACCCAGGTAGGACCGGGCTGCCGGGCCGGCCGTTGCCCGGCGAGCGCCCGTCATCGCGCGCCGGTCAGCCGGCGCCACCCCCCGCATGACGCCTCCAGACCGCGTCAGCCGAGCGCCTGGGCAGCCTTGGCGGCGCGCGCGAAGCGATCGTTGACCCTGTCCCAGTTGATGTTCTGGAAGAAGGCGTCGATGTACTCGGCGAACCCGGGCCCGTAATCGAGCGCGTAGGCGTGCTCGTACATGTCCATGACCAGGAGCGGCTGACCGAACGCTACCGCCTGGGTGTGGTTCGACGACCAGTAGGTGCGGAGATCGTGCATGTGGAACGAGTAGTCGAGGATGACCCAGCCCGAGCCGCCGCCCAGCGATGCGCCAGTGGCGCGGAACAGCTCCTCCCAGCGTGCCGTGGAGCCGAAGCGCTCGGCCAGCGCCTTCTCGATCGGGCCGTTCAGCTTGCCGTTGCCGCCCAGGTTGTCGAAGTAGTGCTCGTGCAAGATCACCGAGTTCGTGTAGGTCAGCTCGGCCTGCTTGAGACCCGCGACGGTGTACGCCGGCGTGTCCTTGTTCACGTTGGCCAGGTCGGTCTCGACCTTGTTCAGGTTCTTGACCGCGCCCGCGTAGTTCTTGTCGTGGTGCGAGGTGATCATCTTCTCGGAGATCCCGACCAGCTTCTTGGGCTCGAAGTGGAGCGCGATCGGCACGTGTCCACCCACCGGCACGGCGGTCGGCTTGGGCGGTGGCGGGTCGCGCGCGAAGGCATCACGCGACAGGGCGAGCGCAGCCGCGGAGGCTGCCGTCAACGAGAGAGCTTCCCTGCGAGTCACCGACATGACGTCCTCCTGACGGGGAGCGGGCAGTATACTCTCCCGCCATGGCGCACTCATTCCCGGGCAAGGTCGCAATCGTCACGGGCGCATCGTCGGGGATCGGGCTCGCGGTGGCCGAGCAGCTGGTCGCGGCCGGCGCCAAGGTCGCCCTCGTGGCGCGCACACGCTCCAAGCTCGAGGAGGCCGCCGCGCGCCTCGGCGACAACGCCGCCGCCTTCCCGCTCGACGTCACCGACTTCGCCGCCGCCGCCCGCCTGCCCGGCGAGGTGGTCGCGCGCTTCGGCGGCCTCGACATCCTGGTCAACAACGCCGGCCTCAACCACCGCGGCTCGATCCTCGACGTCACCGCGCAGCAGCTGGCCGACGTCATCACCACCAACCTGACCGCGCCGATCTACCTGACGCGCGTGTGCGCCGAGCACCTGCGCGCGGGCGGCGCCGTGGTCAACGTCGCCAGCCTGGCCGGCATGGTCCCGGTGCCGCACGAGGGCGCCTACAGCGCCTCCAAGGCGGGCCTCCGCGCCTTCACCAAGGTCATCACCGAGGATCTCGCCGAGCGCGGGATCCAGGTCTCGAGCGTGTGCCCGGGCCCGGTCGACACCGGCTTCTTCGGCGACATCGACACCGTGCCGGACCTGGTGTTCTCGCAGCCCATGTCGTCGGCCGCCGAGATCGCCGACGCCGTGCTCGCGTGCATCGCCAGCGGCACGCCCGAAGTCGCCGTGCCCAGCATGTCGGGCAAGCTGGCCACCCTCGGCTACCTGTTCCCGGCCCTGGCGCGCGGCCTCCGCCCCATGCTCGAGAAGCGCGGCGCCGCCAACAAGAAGCGCTACAAGGAAACCAAGAAGCTCTAGCTCAGCGGATGATGGGCAGGAAGCCGCGCACGACGATGACGCGGTCGGCGCCGCTCGACCAGGTCGAGAAGAAGAAGTCGCCGGTGTCGGGATCGCGGTAGGCACCCTCGGCGCCGGTCAGGCCGGTGAGGAAGCTCTTGCGCGTCGACACCACGGGATCGCCCTGCGCGTCGAGCTCGTAGGTGGCGATCGAGTTGGCGCTCCACTCCGACACCAGCATGGAGTCGACCGCGAAGTTCGGGCTGCCCGCCTTGACGTAGGTGAAGCCCTCGGGGCCGCCGGTCAGGGTCGGGCCGGCGACCGGCGTGCCGACGTCGTAGCTGCCGTTGGCGGCGCGCGTGAGCGGCAGCGTGTACCACTCGCCGCCCGGCCACGACACGATCTTGAAGGCGCCGGCGCCGCCGAAGCCGGCTGGCACGAAGGTCATGCCGCCCGGTGAGTCGGCCACCCCGAGCAGGTTGAGGTCGATGATGCGGTCGGGCGTGGTGGCGCCGGGCAGGAGCTCGCCGAGCTCGTTGTTCGGGTAGCGCGCCAGGAACATGACGCCGCCCGGCCCGAACACCACGCCGCCGTCGTTGAAGGCGCCGTCCGCGCGCACCGTCGCGCTGCCCATGAAGCCACTGATGTGACCGCCGGCGTTGCGCGCCACCTGGACGGCGTACAGCTTGCCGGCCGCGTCGTTGGCCTCGCCGCCGATCACCAGCGTGCTCTGGCACGTGCCCGGGAGCAGCGTCAGCCCGCCGTACTTCTGCGGCGGTACGCCCGGCACCGGGCCGAGGTCGAAGCAGCTGTAGCGCGCGGCGTAGACCGGATCGATGACCACGCCGAGCGCGGCGCAGCTCGCCGGGGCGGGCACGGCGGGATCGCCGTTGCAGATCGTCGCGGCATCGCTCCGCGTGGCGTCGGGCGACGTGGTGGCGTCCGCGGCCGCCGCGTCCGAGCCGCCGCCGCTGTCGGGATCGTCGGAGTGGCTCGACGGCCCGCAGCCGATGCACGCCGCCAGCGCCAGCCAGCCGGCGATCTGCCGCGCCCCCCGCACGGCCTATTTCCCGAGCTTCTTGAGCGCCGCGCAGGCCTCGGCGTCCTGCTTCTCGCACGCGGCCTGGTACAGCGTGCGGGCGCGCGCGCGATCCCGCTTCAGGGCCTTGCCGCCGCCGTCGCGGTAGAGGTCGCCCAGCATGCGGCAGCTCGGCACGTCGCCCTTGTTGCAGTTGCCGTCCCATACCGTGACCGCCTTGCCGACGTCCTTGTCGCCGCCGCGCCCCGCCGCCAGCAGGCGCCCGAGGTGCCGGCAGCCCTCGGTCTCGCCCGCGTCGCAGCCCGCGACCTCGTAGCCGCGCGCCTTGACCTCGTCCTTGGCCGTGCCCTTGCCGTCGGCCATCAGGTTGCCGAGGCTCACGCAGCCCCAGACCTTGCCGGCGTCGCAGACCTTCTGATAGAGCGCGACCGCGGCCACGTAGTCCTGGGTGCGCCCGCGCCCGAGCTCGGCCAGCTCGGCCAGGTTGAAGCAGCCGTCGTACACCGCGGCGTCGCACGCCTTCTTGTAGAGATCGCCCGCCCGCACGTAGTCCTGATCGCCGCCCAGACCGTGCGCCAGGAGGTAACCGAGGTTGAAGCAGCCGATCGGCTCGCCGGCATCGCACGCCTTCTGGCCGACCTCGCGCCCCTTGGCGTTGTCCTCGCCGGCCACCGCCAGCGAGCCGGACAGGTAGGCGCAGCCCCGCATGTTGCCCGCCTCGCAGGTGCGCACGTAGAGATCGCGGGCGTGCTTGCCGTCCTTGGCCACGCCCTCGCCCTGGCTGTAGGCGAACGCCAGCTCGGCGCACTTGACCAGATCGCCGGCGTCGCACGCGCGCGCCATGGCCAGCGTCGCGTCGGGCACCGGGGTCGAGGCCGCCGCGACCGCGGTCTCCTCGGGGCCGGGCTTGGGCGCGGCGGGCGGATCGACCGGCTGCGGGCGGACCTTGGGCTCGTGGGCGATCGGCGCGGGGGCGGGGCCGGTGCCGGCGCGGACCGAGACGTGGGCCTTGGCCGAGCCGCAGGCCGCCGCGCACAGTGCCGCCAGAACGATTCCGATGCGCATCAGGTCTCTCCTTGGGCGGGCAGCTCGCCCGCGAGCTGGTCGAACATCTCGTACGGGTGCTCCATCCACCGGCGCAGGACGCGCGACATCACGGCGGCGTGGAAGCCGTCGATGATGCGGTGGTCGAAGGTCGCGTGGATGCGCATGACCTTGCCGACGGTGACCGCGCCGTTCTCGACCACCGGCTCGTCCTTGATGGCGCCGACGGCGATCAAGATGGGCACGCGCGAGTACGGCACCAGCGGCACGTACGCGGTGTCGAGGCCGAGCGAGCCGACGTTGGTGATCATCACGCTGCCGAACGGATCCGACGGGATGCCGGCCCAGCGGAGGTCGAGGTTCAGCGTGTAGCTGAAGAACGAGATCAGCTTCAGAAACCGGTTGAGCGCGAAGTACGGCACCGACAGGAACGTGTTGCGCGTCTTCTCGAGCGCCTCGTCCTTGCGCGCGCGCACCTTGTCGACCTTGGCCTGGAACTCGTCGAGGATCTGGACCAGCGACTTGTCCTGCACGTCGTACAGCGTCGCGCCCGACAGGTCGACCTTGGACGTGCCCTCGTCGTTCATGACGACCTGGAAGAAGACGCCGATGCGCTTGCGCAGGTAGATCCGGTTCCAGCGCAGGATCGCGTTGGCGTCGGGCAGCTCCTTCAGCACCATGGCGACCGCCTTGGCCATCATGTGCGACACCGTCAGGCGCTTGCCGGTCTTGGCGCGGAACTCCGCCATGTAGCGCACCGCCTCGTCCATGCGCAGCTCCATGGTGCCGTAGACCGAAGGATCGTAGGCGCTGCGCCAGGTTCCGATGGCGATCTTGCGGAAGCTCGAGACGTCCTTCTTCTTGACCAGCTCCAGATTCGGCATCGACTCGCAGTGTGCCAAAACGGCCCGCCGGCTCCAAGTGGCGCCCGGAACCGGACGATTGGCGCCCTCCCCGGGGCCGAGATCGCCTACTTTCCGCCCATGCCGAGGTGGGCATGGCTGGGGCTCGCGTCGCTCGTCGCGCTGAGCGCGTGCGACGACGGCAGCGCCGGCATGGCGTGGGACGACGGCGGCGGCGACGGCGCGCTGGCGGCCGATGGGGGCGCGGACGGGGGGCTGGCGGATGCCACGCTGCTCGGCGACGGCATGGTCGGCGCGGCGCTCGGCAAGTTCACGCTGACCTACTACTACATCACCGCGGTGGCCGATTTCAGCGGGACGCCCGACACCGTGGTGTACGCGCCGGGCTGCCGCATGCTGGCCCTGGTGCCGGCCGCCTTCTGGAACAGCCTCAAGATCGAGGGCACCGGGCGCCTGTCGGACGGCTCGGTCATCAACGTGAGCGGCGCCTGCTCGTGCCCGACCACGCCGTGCTACGCGCTCGTCGATGCCCAGCACCCGTGGGGCGTGGGCGTGCAGAACCGGCCCCTGGTGCCGTTCCGCTCGCTGGCGGTCGACAAGTCGGTGATCCCGTACGGCAGCAAGGTCTACGTGCCGGCGTTCGATGGCCTGACCATGCCGGGCACCCCGCCGAGCGGCGGCTTCGTGCACGACGGCTGCTTCAGCGCCGACGACACCGGCGGCCACATCATCGGCAAGCACATCGACTTCTTCGCGGCCACCCGCGCCTACTACCTGAACCTCGACGGCCGGGTGCGCATGTCGATGACCGACGTCGCGCTGGGCGGCACGCGCTGCCGCTGAGCGGCCTTCCGCGAGACTAGGCGAGCACGTCCTTCAGGAACTTGTCGACGCCGACCAGGACGTCGCGCGGGATCTCGTGGCCGCCGCGGAAGCTGACCCAATCGACGCGCACGCCGGCGGCGACCAGGAGCTCGCGCAGGCGCTCGGCCAGCTCGTAGGGCAGGATGGGATCGCGCGTGCCGTGGCTCTGGAACACGCGCAACCCCTTGCGCGCCGCCATCAGCGGCTGCCACTCCGTTTCGGCCAGCAGCGTGCCCGACATCAGGACCACGCCGGCCAGCGCGCGCGTGCCGCGCAGCGCCACGTCCATCGACAGCATGGCGCCCTGCGAAAACCCGCCCAGCACGATCCGCTTGGCGCCGAGCTTCTGCTCCACGTCGTCGAGCAGGCCGCCCACCAGCGCGCGCGCCTCGGCCAGACCCTTGGGGATCTCGCGCGACAGGTTGCGCTCCTCGCCGGCGTCGATCGCCTGCTGCATGCGCGCCATGTCGATCATCCACCAGGCGCGGGCGTCGCCGAACCCCATGGGCAGCTCGAGCGGCGCGGCCGGGAACACCCAGCGCACGCCGGGCAGGCCGAACACCTGCGCGAGCGGCACCAGATCGTCGCCAGGCGCGCCGAAGCCGTGCAAGAGCACGATCACCGGACCGTCGCCGCCGCCGCTGCCGTCCGTGCCACCCGTGATGACGGCGTCCAGGCCGCCGAGTCGTTCCTCGCGCATGGCGGGAGGATACACCGCTGGAAGTTCGGGTGGATCCCGGCGTACTCTCCCCGACGGGAGGCGATATGAAGCGATTTGTGATGCTCGGAGCGGTTGCGGCGGCCCTGCTGACCGCGTGCGTGGTCAGGCCCTCGCAGCAGCCGGCCAACGGTTACCCCAGCCAGACCTATGGCAACGGCCAGCCGGGCAACCCGCAGAGCGCACCCGGCTGGAGCGGCGGCGGTGGCGGTCAGCCCGGCTACGGCGGCCAGCCCGGCTCCGGCGGCCAGCCCGGCTACGAAAACCCACCCCCTCCGGGCTACTCCGGCGGGTCGACCGGCTCGCCCGACACCGGCGTGATCTCGGTGACCATCCGCTCGAGCTGCCCGAACACCGTGCGCGTGTTCTTCGGCTCCAAGCCCAAGTACGGCAGCGGCACCTACGGCAGCATCTCGGCGAACTCGGTGCAGAGCTACCAGATGCGCCAGGGCGACATGATCTGGCTGGTCGATCAGAACGACGAGGGCGTCTCGAGCTTCAGCGCGTCACCCGCCGTGAACAACGCCGAGATCAACTCGGCGTGTACCGGCTTCCTGGTTCACTAGAACTTCCCGAGATCCTTCAGCACTTTCTGGGCGGCGTTGTGCCCGGCGGAGCCGATCACCGAGCCCGCCGGGTGGGTGCCCGCGCTCGCCGAGTAGACCCCCTGGATGGGCGTCGCGTAGGGCAGCCGGTCGGCGAACCCGAACGAGTTGTCGACGTGGTGGATGTGGCCGCGCGTGATGCCGAAGTACTGCTCGATCTTGGCCGGGTGCAGCGGGAACATGTCGACCACGAGGTCGGACGTGCCGGGCGCAAAGCGGTCGCAGATCGAGAGCAGGTGCTTGGCGTAGCGGTCTTCCTCGACCTCCCAGCTCTTGCCGCCCGACAGCGCGTAGGGCACCCACTGCACGAACAGCGCCGAGTTGTGATGGCCGTCCTGGTCCTTGAGCGTGGGGTCGACGGTGGTGTGGATGTACCACTCGATGGTCGGGAACTCGGGCAGGCGGCCGGCGCGCACCTCGGCGAAGCCGTCGGTCAGCGAGCGCAGCACGTCACGCTCGTCGGGCAGGAGGTGGATGGTCGGCCCGTACTGGCCGCGATCCTCGGGCAGGCAGCTGAACTTCGGCAGCCCCTTGAGGGCCAGGTTCACCTTGAAGGTCGAGCCGTCCTTGCGATAGCCGTCGAGCCGCGTGTTGTAGGCGGCCGGCAGCTTGTCGGCGCCGATGAGGTCGCGCATGCGGAACGGGTCGGCGTTGACGACCACGGTGGCCGCGCGGACCTCGCTGCCGTCCTTCAGGCGCACGCCGCGCGCGATTCCGCCGTCGGACAGGATCTCGCTGACGCCGCGCCCGGTCTCGATGCGCGCGCCGGCCTTGCGCGCCGCCTCGGCGAAGCGCTGCGTGATCGTGCCCATGCCGCCCTCGACGATCATCCAGGTCCCGCCCGAGCCGGGCAGGCGGCACATGTTGTGGACGAGGAAGTTCATGCCGGTGCCGGGCGTGTCCCAGGTGCCGTACAGGCCCGAGAAGCCGTCGGTCACCGCGTACATGGCCTTGACGAGGTCGCTCTTGAAGTCGAAGCGGCCGATGTAGTCGGCCACCGGCTTGCGGCACAGATCCACGCTTTCCAGCACAGTGGGATCCGAAGCTTGGAATTCACGTGACTTGAAGTCGCGGC
>JADMIO010690246.1_pt1 | contig 66005 bp, 69 predicted proteins | sample 8958161 | NCBI WGS metagenome assembly JADMIO01 (sample SAMN16585339, study PRJNA669376) | soil metagenome | isolation source: Crop rotation soil | place: USA: Cullars Rotation, Alabama | collected 2011
CGCGACAACTTGTCCACGTGGAATTCTAAGCTTAGGATCCCAATGTGCTGGAAAGGAGGAACGGGAACGGTCGACCCCGCGCTTCCAGCCTGGCGCCTCGGCGCTGGACTTCGACTTCGGAGAGGACGGTGAGGGCGACGACGACGATGACCCCTGGCCGGCCCCGGCCGTCCGGTTGCTGCCCGCTCCGCCTCCTTCGGTCGAGCCCGAGAAACCTGAGGTTGCCGAAGACGTAGAGGTAGAGCAGCTCGACGAGTTCGAGGAGTTTGAGGAGGCTGAAGAGCTCGACGGCTATCCGCCTGTGTCACCACACGCCGATCTGCCGTTGCCGCCCATGCCGCCGACCCGGCCGCTGTTCTCCGTGCCGATCCGAGCTGCTGCGCCAGCTGATGTTGACAGAGCCGATGTTGACAGAGCGGATGTTGACACAGTCGGCGACGAACCCGAGCCGTACGAGGACGAGGTCGAGCAGGTAACCGTTGTGGAGACGTCGGTTGTGCAGACATCGGTGTACGTCGAGGTCGAGGCACCACCCGCTCCGCCCGAGCCGGTCTTCGAGCCCGTGGCCGAAGCGGCCCCCGAACCTGCACCCGAGCCGGAGCCCGAACCTGGAGGAGAGGCCGACACCGGTCGCTCGAAGCCGGCGGTCGACGAGCTGTTCGCGCGCCTGAGGGCAAGCCGGGCCGAGGCGGTCGCCCGAGCCGAGCAGGTGCTGGCGCCGTCGTCCGACGACGCACCCCGTCCGGACGGCGCAGCCCGGCGCACCGCGGCCCGCCGGGCCGGGGCCACCGGCGAAGTCCCCATCACCGACGAAGACGAGGAATGGCTGCAGCGGCGCGACCGGGTGGTCGACGCGGTGCAGGCGCCGCTCACCAAGAAGCTGAAGCGGGCGTTGCAGGACGAGCAGAACGATCTGCTCGACCGGCTCCGCAGCCTGCGCCAGCGGCCGAGCGTCGACAACCTGCTGCCCGGTCCCGAGGAGCAGGCCGACCGCTACCGGGCTGCTGCCATCCCGTTCCTGGGTGACGCATCGCTGGCCGGCGCCCGGTTCCTCGGCGGGGCCGACCAGATCGTCGACGTGGCCGACCTCGCCGGCGCGCTGGCCGCGGCGATCGTCGGACCGTTGCGGTCCCGGCTGGAGCGGGCAGTGTCCAACGACCACGGCGACGACACCCGCGCCCTGGCCGACGACATCGGTGCAGCCTACCGCGAGTGGAAGTCTCAGCGGATCGATGACGTGGCCGGCGACCAGGTCACCGCCGCCTTCGCCCGGGGTGCGCTGGCGTCGGTGCCGGCCGGTACGCCGCTGCGCTGGATCGTCGACGATCAGGCCGGCCCGTGCCCCGACTGCGATGACAACGCGCTCGCCCGCCCCACCGCGGCGGGCGACGAGTTCCCCACCGGGCAGCTGCACCCGCCGGCCCACGCCGGATGCCGGTGCCTCCTCGTGCGCGACGACGCCTGACGCACGCATCCGGCTGACCCGGTAGTAGGCGGAGGCCGCCAGTAGGCTCCGCCCATGACGTCCCCGACCTCCCTGCCCAGGCGCCGGCGCCAGTCGCGCAGCCGGGTGTGGGTCCTGCTGGTCCTGGTTGCGCTGTTCCTGTTGCTCACGTCGTTGCGCAGCGTCGCCGGGTTCTACACCGACTACCTGTGGTTCAAGGAAGTCACCTTCACCAGCGTGTTCAGGAACGTGCTCGGCACCCAGGTGCTACTGGCGGTGATCTTCACCCTGCTGTTCTTCGTGCTCTGCTACGCCAACATCCTGATCGCCGATCGGATCGCCCCCAAGTTGCGGGGCATGGCGCATGAGGACGAGCTGGTCCAGCGGTATCGGGAGGTCATGGGTCCGCATGCCGGCAAGGTGCGCCTCGCCCTGGCTGCGTTCTTTGCGTTGGTCACCGGGGTTGGCGCATCGTCGCACTGGAACGACTTCCTGCTGTTCCGCAACGCCACCAACTTCGGGGTGACCGATCGGCAGTTCGACCGCGACGCCGGCTTCTATGTCTTCAAGCTGCCGTTCATCACGTTCGTCACCGATTGGTTGTTCGTTGCCATAGTCATCATCACGTTCATCACCGTCGTGATGCACTACCTCGGTGGGTCCATCCGCCTGCAGGCGCCCACCAACCGGGTGACGCCGCAAGTGAAGGCGCACATCTCTGTGCTGCTCGGTGCGCTCGCGCTGGTGAAGGCGGTGCAGTACTACTTCGACCGGTTCGAGCTGACGCTGTCAACAAGCCACGTGGTGCACGGCGCGACGTACACCGCGGTGCATGCGCAACTGCCGGCCAAGAACCTGTTGATCGTCATCTCCGTGGTCGCGGCCGGGTTGTTCATCTTCAACATCTGGCGGCGGGGTTGGACGCTGCCGATCATCGCCGTCGGCCTGTGGGCGCTGGTCGGGATCCTCGTCGGTGGGATCTACCCGGCGTTCACGCAGAAGGTGAAGGTCGAGCCGAACGAGGCCGAACGTGAAACGCCGTACATCCAGCGCAACATCACGGCCACCCGGTTCGCCTACAACCTGAACAACGTCGAGGTGCAGACGTTCGAGGCGAACAACTCGCTGACCGCGGAGGAGCTGGCCCGGAACGCGCCGACGCTGCGGAACGTCCGGTTGTGGGACCCGAGTCCCGACATCGCCCGCCAGACGTACCAGCGGCTGCAGGAGATCCGGTCGTTCTACCGGTTCAACGATGTTGACATAGACCGGTACGTGCTCAACAACGAGCCGACCCAGACGCTGGCGTCGGTGCGTGAGCTCAACGCGTCCGACATCCCCGACCCCACCTGGGTCAACCGGCATCTGCAGTTCACCCACGGGTATGGCGCGGTGCTGGCCCCGGCCAACGCGGTGACCGCAGACGGCAAGCCCGACTTCTACATCTCGAACGTGCCGCCGGCCCAGCGTCAGGGCGTCACGGGTGTGCCGACGATCACCGAGCCCCGCATCTACTACGGCGAGGGCACCGGGAGTTACGCGATCGTGCACACGGGTCAGAGCGAGATCGACTTCCAGGACGCGTCGGGGAAGAACGTCGAGACGACCTATGTCGGTAAGGGTGGCGTCACCACTGGATCGCTGCTGCGGCGGGTCGCCTTCGGGCTGCGCTTCGGTGAGTTCAACTTCCTCACGTCGAGCCTGATCAAGTCCGACTCGAAGGTGATCTTCGTGCGCGACATCCCCGACCGCGTGCGCAAGGCTGCGCCGTTCCTGCACTACGACAGCGATCCGTACGCAGTGGTGCTCGGCAACGGCCGGGTTGTCTACGTGCAGGACGCCTACACGCTCACCTCGCGCTATCCCTACGCCGAGCAGGCCGATCGTGATCGCCTGCCGAGCAACTCGGACCTGAACGGCAACCAGTTCAACTACATCCGCAACTCAGTGAAGGTCGTCATCGACGCATACGACGGCACGATGACGTTCTTCGCGGTTGACGGCGAAGATCCCATCGTGCGCACGTACCAGAAGGCGTTCCCGAAGCTGTTCACGTCGGCGACGCGGATGGACGCCATGTATCCCGGTCTGCGGGCCCACCTGCGCTACCCCGAGGACCTGTTCCGGGTGCAGACCAACATGTTCGGCCGCTATCACATCACCAGCCCCACCGACTTCTACAGCAAGTCCAACGCGTGGAACATCGCCCAGGATCCGGGCTCCGGTGAGTTGGGCAGCCAGCAGAGCACGGTTGCGACCACCAACCCGCAGACCGGTCAGCTCGGCCCGGCCCGTCAGCAGCGCATGGATCCCACCTATCTCCTGATGCGACTGCCCGGTGAGGAGCAGACGTCGTTCCTCATCCTGCAGCCGTTCGTGCCGGTGTCGAGTCAGGACAAGCAACAGAACCTGTCTGCGTTCATGACGGCCAAGAGCGATCCTGATGATTACGGGAAGCTCCAGGTGTTCGTCACACCACCCGGCCAGTTCATCGACGGTCCGGCCGTTGTCAACGCTCGGATCAACCAGACGCCGAGCATCTCGCAGCAGATCACGCTGCTGAACACCGCCGGTTCCAAGATCGTGCTCGGCAACGTGCTGGCGTTACCGATCGAGAAGTCGTTGCTGTACATCCAGCCGCTCTATGTCAAGGCCGACCGCAACCCGCTGCCCGAGCTGAAGAACGTGATCGTGGTGCTCGGCGACAAGGCGGTCATGAAGCCGTGTCTCCGTGACGCCCTCGCCGAGGTCGTCCCCGGCGCGGCGGTGACGACGCAGGAGCAGCAGTCGTGCACCGGCGGCGCGTCCGTGTCGTCGGGCAGCGGGCCCGATGGCACCAGCACGCCCACCACCACGCCGTCGAACAACCCGTCGAGCGTGCAGCAGCTGTACGACCAGGCGCAGGCGGCGTTCGCCGCGGCCGACACGGCCCTCAGCACGGGTGACCTGGCGACGTTCCAGAAGAAGTACGACGAAGGCCGGGACCTGCTCAATCAGGCACAGGCCAAGTCCAAGGCGGCTGCGCCCAAGCCCACCACCACAACCACCGCCGCCCCCGGCTCAGCCTGACGACACACACCCCGTTTGCGCGCCCTCGCCGGTCGGTTGTGCCGGCCGGCGGCGCGCAAATGGGGAAAGCAGCGGGGGGCCGGGGGGCTTGCGGGGTCGCTGAGTTGCGGGTCGCTGAGTTGCCGTGGCCGCTGAGTTGCGGTGGTGCTCGGGTGCGGTCGAGCCGGAGCGGCCGGTAGCCCGGTCAGCCGGTGGCGGCCCAGCCGGTCGGCGTGCCGTCGTCGAGGTCGGCCGGCCGGGTGTCGAAGGCGTCGGACAGGTCGATGATCTGCTCGGCCAGTGTGGCGATCCGCTTGTCACGAGGCGCCTGCAGCGCCGCCGCCCTCGTCGCCTCCTCGATCTCGGCCCGCAGCTCCACCGTCACCCGGGTCAGCTCCGCCGCCACCTTGGCTGAGTGCACTCGCACTTCCATGACGTCCTCGTGGGTGGGCACGTCGATGCCGTCGATGCGCCGATCCTCGACCAGATCGATGCGCCGCTCGAGGTGTTCGAGCCGCCCGTCCAGCTGTTGCGCATGGGCAGCCAGCACCACCAGCGCCCGCTCCACCCGGGGAGCCAGCTCCAGTTGTTGCCCGGCGACCACCCCGGCCACCTGCTTCCGCCTCCAGCGCATGGAGCGACGGTAGCCAACCGGCTTGGTGTTTCGGTGGACCCGTTGCTACCGTGTCAGGACCGCCGCGGGGTGGAGCAGTCTGGTAGCTCGTCGGGCTCATAACCCGAAGGTCGTAGGTTCAAATCCTACCCCCGCCACTCGTTAGCTGCACCTGAGCCTCGACCCTGTTTCCGACAGGGTCGAGCATCAATTTGAGGCCGAGGGTCCGGTACAACCGGGCCCTCGGTTCGCGTTCAGCGGTCTGTAGTAGGTGGGTGAGATCGCCGGCATGATCAAGGGCCCCGGCAACCTCGTCGAACGTGAGGGAGCGCACCGTCTTGTGCTGTTGCTCCCACGCGACCATCGTGCTCTCCGCCGCAGCGAGATCGAGTTGGATCTGCTTCGTTGTCGACACCGCAAGAGATGCATCCAACCCGGCGCGGATAGCCGCGAGGACGCGGTCGAGTTCCACCGGGAATCGCAAAGCGCTCGCCTCGCGGCGCGAACTTCAGGTGGCTCCTCTGGACCTTCGGCGTCGGCAGCGAGCACGGCGGCGATCGTGGCGTCGCGATCCGTCTTGTTTGCGAGCTGGTTAAGCCAACTGTCAACCGCAGCAAGGATGCGCTCCACGGGTCGACCGACGCCGCCGGCTTCTACGTCCCGAGGGCGCGACGGGAACGACGTCTGGGTGGTCACCGACCCCGGCTCGCTGTCGGAGGCAATGGATGTGCTCGCCGAGGCGATGCCGCGGCGTTGGATCGACGAGCCTGCGATCGAATACCGACCTGTTGCCGAGATCGATTTGGACTGATCAAAATCCTGCTCTCAGCGGCCTTTCAACTCGGGCACTCTCGGCGGAGCTTCGTTCCCTATCCTCTCGGCCGAATGCCTTCGGCGGTCGACCGGGGCTGTGGTTGGAACCAATCTCGGTCTGCCTGCGCGCCTACTGCACACTGCGTGCGGGTAGTCGTGTCACTTAGTGTCTTGAAGTGCGGCCGCATTGAAGTGCGGCCGCACTTCGAGTAACCTTGGACTGATGGGTGGTCGGGCTACGGGTGACGTGTTGAAGAGTCCGGCGAGGATTCTTCGGGGCGACGCGTTCGACCTCATCGGCGCCGTGGATGAAGCCTCGGTCGACCTCATCGTCACATCTCCGCCCTACTGGGGGTTGCGGTCCTATGGCCTTGAGCACTCGGACGAGGTACTTGATCGGTGGGAGGCGGCCGGTTGCTCCCGTGACCGAGTGCCTCCTTACGACTGGTACGCGCGTGAGGGCGGCCAGCTAGGGCAAGAGCCATATCCGAGCTGGTACATCGCTCACCTCGTCGAGTTCTTTGAACGAGCGCGACGGGTGCTCAAGCCCAGCGCAAGCCTCTGGCTCAATCTTGGCGATACCTACTTCGCACGGTGGTCGAGCATCCGGGACGGTGGCAGGCAAGGGATCAGCGAGGGACGGACTCGCCGTCGGACGCCGTCCGGCGGCTACCTCCATGACAAGCAACTCCTGCTCCTGCCGGCTCGAGTTGCGATCGCCCTACAGGACGCTGGGTGGATTCTGCGCAACGACCTCATCTGGAGCAAACCGAACCCCATGCCACGTCCAGAGCAGGACCGCCTCCGGCTTGCGCACGAGCACTGGTTTCATTTCGTACAGCGGCGCACAACTGGCCGCCCGAGCTACTTCTACGACCTGAGCCAGGCTGAAGAGGGTGGCCTCGATGTCGTTTCCGTGCGCCCGGTAGCCGGCACAAACGGCCACTCGGCTGCCTTCCCCCCGGGACTAGTACGGCGACGAATTCAGTCCACCTGTCCGCCTGATGGCTTGGTGCTCGATCCGTTCTGCGGAACGGGTCGAGCTGTGATCGAAGCTGTACGTCTGGGACGAGACGCGATTGGCTTCGAGCGCCAAGCCGGCTATGCCAGCGAGGCGCGGCGGGCTTTGAAAAATGCGCTTGCAGAGCTTCCCGAGAAGCAAGCGGCGAAGTCTGCAAGTGTGTAGGCGATGACCGACGTGTCGACGGACCCGGATGCGCCAGTAGTTCTCGAACTGCTGAGGGGAGTCGCTGGCGCTTCACGAGATCCCGACGTTGTCGTCGCGGAGCTTCTGGTCAAGCTGGTTGAGGAGCACTCACCCGTTCGAGTGGACGAGATCCTGGCGACTCTCATACGCGATGCACATCCAGATTGAGACCTCCCCGGTAGGGCCCCTTCGCGTCATAGCGACCCTGCCCTCAGCGCGGGTAGCCATGCTCGAAGGGCTCAACGGGATAGGAAAGTCGTTGGCGGTGCGACTGCTGGAACTTTGCGTCGGCGAGATGCCATACCGCACGGATTCGGCCGCATGGCAGAGCCTGTGCGTTGGCCTTGGCGAATTCTCGGTCACGCTCAGCGCGCTGGACGGAGCGCAGGCCGTCCACTGGGAGGGCGACAGCCGGGACTGGGCTGGCGCCTCTCTCGCAGACGGCGGGGTGACCTTCCGTACCATGACCATCGACGGGCGAAGTGCATCGATGGACGACATCAGGCGTCTCGTCCGTGTCCACCGCCTCTCGGGCGATGAGGACTTGGTCGAAACCCTGTCGCAGCAGGCCGACGACGCAGCAGATCGGCTTCGTCGGTGGTTTCGGCGGCACGCAGACGCGGAGACAGGCCCGCTCCACGACCTTGAGTCCCGCATGGGTGAGGTCAGCGAGCTACTCGGTGACTGGACGCTCGACCGCTTCGCGAGCTTGGGCAGGGCGGTCACTGAGGCGCACGATCGGCTGGGCGAGCGAGCTCGGGCTGTTGCACAGCTTCGCGACCGACGGGAGGCGCTATTCGAGGCGCAGCGCATACGCCGCCAACTTGTGCAGCTCGAGACTGACTTGCCTTCCATCAGAGCGGAGCTCGAATCGGTCGACTCGGAGATCGCCGAGCTGCGGACCGAACTAGAGCGAAACCAGCACGAACTCACAACCTTGGCAGGCCAGGTCGCGACGGCAGGCCCGGTCGTGCGGGAGCTTCGGAATGCCCGGCGAACACTCGAGCGGAACCACTCCAATCTGGCGCACGCACTTGATGGGCTCGCTCGTCGTGCGGCTGAGGCGGACGTGGCACCAGACGTTGCCTCTATCGAGGCGGCCATCGCCGGGGTTCAACAGGATCTCGACGAATGGCTCGCGCTGCGGGCCGAGTATGACCAAGCCCCGGATATGCGGGATCTGATCGACGGCTCGGTCGCTTCCCTTTCTCAGGCCGAGACGAGCGGCCTCGGAATGCAGGTGTTCATCGAAGATCCGGAAACGGATCTGCAGCTGACCGTAAGCGAGTCACGCCACGGGATGCTGGTCCGACGCGAGATTCTGGAGGGACAGCCCCCACCTCCGGAGGCGGAGGAGCTCGCCGCCGCGATTGCAGCTGCCGAGCGGCGCCTCGCGCTCCTAGGTGACGTCAAGGCCCGCGCTATCGAGGCCGCTCGCTTCCGTCGTCTCGTCAACGACAACCAGGACCGAGTGGATCAGGCGCTTCGAGCCTTCGACCCCGATGCCGTTGATCGCCTTCAGGAACTTGAAGCGCAACGACGACAGCGCGACGAACGGGTGCTCGAACTCGCCACGCGACGAGCGACGCTCGTTCAGCAAGCGGGCGGGGTTGCTTCGTCCGCGACTGTGGAGCAAACGGCTGCCGACCTGTCGGGGATCCTTGAGCTGTTGGGTCTAGATGCTGACCAGGTGCCCGACGAACTCGGAACGGTAGATGCTGCACTGAACGCAGCAAACGCCGCTCAGCGAGATGCGGAAGCGCACCATCGCCAGCTCCGCCGCGACCTCGCGCGAGCCGAAGCGGACGTTCGCCGAACAACCGCGGTCCTGTCATCTGAATACTGGAATTGGCTTGTCGAGGCGCTGCCAGCCGGTGCCGTCCCCAATGTCGATGACCAGATCGATCAGCAGGTGGCATCACTCGAAGCTGCGAGGGACGCAGCCGATCGTGTCGTCGATCGACTTGGCGATCACCGAGGACAAATCGCAGCAGTCGAACAGGGCCTGCGTGGGCTGGCCCGTCGACTCAGAGGCCACGAGCTAGAAACCCGGCGGTACGTCGATCGCCTCGAGTCCTGGCTCGGGGATCACTACAGCGAATGGTTCAATATCCCGCGGGTGAGGGCCGAACTTCTTCCGGCCGCCGACGGGCCCATCTACGTGGACCTGCACACGGCCGAGGTGCGATGGACCGAGGATGGGGCCGAGCGGTCCCGGCCACTCGAAGCATTCTCGAGCGGGGAGCAGGCGTTCGCCTACACCCGGGCGCGACTGGCGATTCTCGACGAGGAGGAGAACCCTCCCGCCAACCGACTCGTGGTCCTCGACGAGTTCGGTGCGTTCATCGCCCACGACCGCTTGGCCGCTCTGATTGCCCACCTCCAGGATCGTGTTGTCGATCACCCGACGGACCAGGTCGTGGTCATACTTCCACTAACGCGCGACTACGCGTCCCTCGCCGAGAATTCCGTTGGGCCGGACGCGGCCCGCTACTCCGAGCTCGAACGGCAGATCGAAGATCGCGGGTACGTCCTCCAGGAACTGGTTCCCTAATGCTGCCCCTGTCCCTTCTGGGCATCGAAGGATCGCTCAGTCGCAGCGATGCTGAAGCACTTCAGGCATCACTCACCGAGGCATGGATGGTGATCATGGGTCAGCTCCCAGGCGCGCTCAGCGAGGATCTGGAGTTGGTAAAACGTTGGTTCGACCCAGTAGCACAGGGGCAACGCCTGCGCCGCGAGCTGGCCAAGATTCCTGAGATGCCCGAGGCGCTTGAGGACCCGGGCGAGCCTTGGACGCTCGCGGTCGGGGCTGGGCGCTGGTTGGTCACGCCCGAGGGTCGCTGCGTGATCGACTTGCTCGGCAGATTCCCAGATGACCGAGAGACGTGGACCGTCGGCGAGCCTTCCATCGTCGAATACGACCGGCAGCTTGGAAACCTCTACCGGGCGTGGTCGCGGCATCGTCTGGAATCAGTCGTAGCGCTCCTCGCCGGTACCACAAAACCCCTGCAGATCCCCGCTGCGGGTGTTGTCATTGCCCTGTTGGTCAACGGATGCATTGGCGAGGATCGAGCGTTGGTTCGCTTTGCCGCCGAGTCGGCGCGAAATGTCGTGGACCGAGCATTCTTTGCAGCCGTGAACGCTTTCGCTGACGCGCTCGCACCGAGTCGGCGCGGGCGGCGCGACTCTCGTCTCATCAGCGGTTGGATGCTCTACGAGGCCCGGCGCCGACTCGGCGATGCGCTCGTGCTTGAGGACTTTCACGGCTCTACCGACGGGAAGGTGTGGATTCGGGAGGACCGGGTTGACCACACGATCGATGTGGTGACACGTGACTTGGCTCGAGGGCACCGCACGCGGGCTACACCCGACCAGTTCGCTGTAGCCTTCGACGCACTGGTCGACGCGCTGCGCGGTGAACTCCCGAACCTCGCTGGCTTTGGGCTGGTACACGAACGCCCTGCGTCTACCCGGAAACTTCGTCTTCGACTGACGGCGCAGCTCGAGGAGCACGCCAATCAGCCGTCGTGACTGCTGCCGACGCCCTCTTTCGACTAGCGGCCGAAGTCGCCGCTTTTCACAGCCGGTCAACGACCGGCACGATCACAGTTGTTCCGGTACTGGTCGAGGACCTGCAGCCAGCCAGGCACGTGTTCGAGGCCCTCTGTGCCGTGACCGATGGCCGTTTGCTCGACGTCAGCAGCGATGAGCTGCAGGTTCCCGTGCCCGGAACGAGCGACCCCGTCCGGCGAGCCGCTGTCAACACTGCGCTCGTTACCATCGGGGGCCGTCGGGTTGAGCTTCAGATGACAGGGGGCGGTCTCACCGATGCAACATTTGTTGATCCTCCCGCTGGCCCGGATCCGAGCGGTGGTGAGCGAACGGTCTTGGCCGTTGCGCGTGCAGTGGCACACGAGGCGTTGGACCGGCACGAACTGGTCGTGCTCATGTGGGCTGACGCGGCCGTCGACATGTTGTTTCGGCCGACCATCTGGAACCTTGTTGTGCAGCAGCTCTCTGGCTCGCCACACCTGACCCTGAAGACTCTTGTCGCAGTGGCCGGAACGTCGATTGACGTCCGGAGGCACTGTCAAGTTGTCGGGGGGTTCCGTCTAGCGCTGGAAAACAACCGGCTCGTCCGTCGCCACGGACCAGATTCACTCTCGGGCTTCGCCGCCGAGGTCGCAGGCCACCCGGGTCCGGTCATTATGTTCCTCGGAGCTGGCTTCGGGGCGTCGTCCCGCTTGCCACTCGGCAACGCCGTCCGTGATCAGGCCATCAAGCGCCTCATCGGGCTCACCTCTGCCGTCGGGACACCGTCGGAGGAGCTCGCTCATCGGTTCCAAGAGTGGATGGCGGGCCATCACGACTGGCTCAGCGACGAAGAGAAGCTAATGCCGGCGGATGAGTACGCAAAGCGGCTCACCCTTGAGCAGGTGGTGAGAGCGGAGCAGAAGGTCTACCCCCAACTTCCAACCCTGGTGGCCTTCAAGGATCACCACGACAGCGTCATAGGAACACCCGGTCAAGGTGTGCTCGACCTAAGCAAGGTGGCCGAGTTGATGCCCGGCCGGCTGGTGATCGTCGAGGTGAACTTCGATCAGCTGGTCGAGCATCACGCCACCGTGCCGACTCGCGTATTCGCATCCGATGATGAGTTCGCGGACGCCCCAGCCCACGTGGCCGCTTACCTCGCCGGCACTACAACGGATCTCCCCATCCTCAAGATTCACGGAAGCATCGAACGCTTCGATACATGCGTCATCACCGATGACCAGACTGCCCTCGGCGTGGGCACTAACAAGCTCGCCGCCTTGCGGGCCCTGCTCAACGAGACCGATCCGACCTTGTGGCTGTTCGTCGGGGCGAGCATGCGCGATCGCGACTTGGCGCGCATCTTCGGTGACGAGGATTGGGCTCGGGGAGTCGACGAGAGGTGGGTCGTGCCGTACGCGGTGGACACGATCGAAGCGTTCGCTGCTACCCGACTGCCCTTCTGGAAAAAGACCTCTCGCGAGGATCTCTACAGCAGGCTCACCACGGAGACCTCGGACGCCTTCCTTGCAGCCCTTCGTTCCGCCCTCGAGGTGTGACCCTTCGACCCTCGGGTGGGTGATCTACAGAGCGAGCGATGTGTCAAGAATGAGTCGCGCAGGGGCCGCAGCACCCTAGACGTAGCGCCTCACACGACGGCGGGGACCGGGTTCGCCCTGGCCCTGCACCACGCTGAAAGTGTCGACCTCGACGATAACGGCAACATCTGCCGTCCCCCCGCTCCGAGTCGTCATGTAGGTCTGTCGCTCGCACACGTCGGTCGGCACCATCCATGCATAGGAACTGCTCGGAACGCACCGGAAGACCGCCACGGTGATCAAAGGGCCAACGTTGCTGCTAACGGGCATATCTCGCCCCCGCCACCAAAGAAGGTGCAGGTCAGAGCCGTGCGAGAGCACCGGCTCTTTCGATTTCCGAGCCCGAAAACCGATCTGGTCAAACGCTGGTCGTACAGACAGTTGACAACTGTTTGACACGAAGGCTGCCTGGAGGCACGTAGCCGTGCGGGAAGTACGGCAGATTCGCAACCCAACTGGCCACGGTGCTGGCGTCAACGAACGAACGCACTCCTGGAGGGCTTGGCTGATCTCAAGGAGGAGTTCCCTCGACGGGCGCAGACGGCGGGTGTCGATTCGTACGAGCGGGGCGTGTTCGACGCCCTGGCTGCCGTGGGTAGTGCGGGCGGCGGTGGAGCCGCTCGGGTTACAAGCCGGAACCTTGGAACCTGTTTCTCTCGCCACGCGTCCGCGCAACACCGGCGCGGTGGTCCTCCCTGGCGACCTGCGGCCAGAGGACGACCGCTACTGGGGTCCCTCGCCCTCGCCAGACGACGCCGAGATCGAGGCGATCGAGCGGGTCCGAGCTTGCAGAGACCTCGCCGACAGGCTGGCGGACGGGCGGAGCATCTCGCCGCAATAACGTACACTTCCTTCAGTAGGTGTACGGAAGGTGGCTCGTGGAGCCAGCGGGCATCGAGGTACCAATCGTATGGCGAGGCCGGCGAGCTCGCGCCTTCGTACCGACTCGGCTGGCTGATCGCGACTTTGCGCTCCACGCTCGGACTGTCGCCGACGGGGCTCGGGCTCAGGCGGCTGTCGAGCACGGCGCCGAGTCGATGCCCGATGACTTCGCAGCGCTGGCTCGGCTCCTCCTGCGCGCGGAGGGGGTGGCGTCGTCGTACATCGAGGGCGTGACTGCTCCGGTCGTCGACATCGTTCTCGCCGAGGCCGACGAGAGCGGGACGCCATCGGCGGCGGCATGGGTTGCAGCGAACCTCTCTGCCGTCACCGAGGCCATCGACGGGGCGCACGCCGGCCCGCTGACGGTCGGCAGCCTGCTCGGCTGGCACCGGACGCTCATGACCGGCAGCTCCACGCCCGCCCAGCACGTCGGCGTGCTACGAACTGAGCAAGGCTGGATTGGCGGAACGTCGCCGCTCGACGCGCACCTCGTGACGCCGCCACCGGACGAGGTGCCGGCGCTCGTCAAGGATCTGATCGCCTACGTCAACCGCGACGACATCGACCCGGTGAGCCAGGCGGCGATCGCGCACGCGCAGTTCGAGGTCATCCATCCGTTCGCCGACGGCAACGGGCGCGTCGGGCGCGTGCTCGTTGCGTGGATCTTCGTTCGACGTCTGTCCCTCGTGACCCCGCCGCCGGTGAGCGCGCGCATCGCTGCCGACGTCGGTGGCTATGGCTCTGGGCTCGTGTTGTTTCGCATGGGGGACCACAACGCATGGGTCCGCTGGTTCGCGGAGGCGGTGTCGGGGGCCGGCCGCGCGCAACAGGAGCTCGTCGCATCGGTCGGGCGGCTGCAGCGGGAGTGGCGTGAACGACTCGCGGGGCCTCGAGCGGACTCGAGGCGAGTACGCAGCGATGCAGCGGCCTGGCGCTTGCTCGATCTCCTGCCTCGGCATCTCGTGCTCACCGGTCCCATCGTTGCGAGCGAGCTCGCCATCCCGTTGAAGTCTGCGAACGCAGCCTTGGGCGAGCTCGTGGGTGCCGGCGTCCTTGTTGAGCACGGAACGGTGCAACCGAGCGGACGAGGGCGACCGAGCCGTCTTTACACGAGCGTCGAGCTGCTCGGTCTGACCGGCTCGAACCCGTTGCGGGCCCGAACCACGTGAGCGCTCTCGGCGGCTTTTGTTCCGTAAACCGACGCTCTCGGCCGAGTTCTTCCACTCTCCGGTCTCTCAGCGGCTCTGCTTCCACATCCGGCCGAAGGCGCGGGACCATGCTGGTATTCATGATCCGCGCCGTCGTTGACGCTGCTCGCTATCGGTGCGCCATGCATCGCGCGCCACGTCCCCGTTGTCTCGTCGGGCTTCATGAGGCCAGTACTCCTGAGTAGCCTTTTCGTTCACAAGGCCGGTCGCCGGACCGTCGCACCAGTGCTGTCCTGCGAACCGTCCATGGAGAGTGGATACCAGCGATGAGTGATGAGGTCCTGACCTACTTCCAGACGCTGTCGAACTGGGGTCGTTGGGGAGCAGACGACACTCGTGGGACGCTCAACCTCATCGGTGCTGACGCAGCCGCGACTGCTCTCCATGGACGACGAGGCACGGTGGTCTCGTGCGCGCGGGTCCTGACGCCTCGTATGGGTTCAGAGGTACAACGCTTCATGATTCGTTCGGGGGAAGGGATTGCCGACACCCACCGACTCTTGCCCAGCGAACCGAAGCTCCGTGGGGACATGCATTCAGCGTCTGAGTACCTCGGGATCAAGTTTCACGGTTCGAGCGTCACGCACGTGGACGCCCTGGCCCACATCTTCTGGAAGGGACGTGCGTACAACGACACGCCGGCAGAGTTGATCAGCACCGAGCACGGCGCCACGCGTCTCGCGATCACCGAGCTGAAAGATGGCGTGATCTGTAGAGGGGTGCTGGTCGACGTCGCAGCGTTTCTTGGAGTTGACGTTGTAGAAGCCGACACGGTGATCGTCCCAGCCCTGCTCGAGCATGTGTTGCGGCATGAGGGCGCTGAAGTGCGGGCAGGCGACGCCTTGTTGCTTCGCACTGGATTCGCTTCGGCGACGACAACGCCTGACCGAGGAAGGCGCTATGCGGGGTGGGACTACACCTGTCTGCCGTGGTTGCACGAGAACGATGTAGCGATCATCGCCCATGATGGAACCAACGACTCGCATTCGCCACGTGTCGACGCCATATCGATGCCGATTCACGCCGTCGGCATCGTCGCAATGGGTCTGTGGCTGATCGACAACTGCGCCTTGGACGATCTGTCCAGCGCGTGCGCAGCTGCCGGAACCTATGAGTTTGCGTTCGTGCTGAGCCCGCTCGCCCTCGCGGGTTGTACGGGCAGTCCGGTGAACCCTCTCGCGATCATCTGAGGAGGCTGTATGTGGCTGACCCACGGAGGAGGGCGGCGCCCATGCCTGTCGTGACGGAGCTCGAACCTTTTGGTGTCGAAATAGCGATGGATCTCAGCGAACCGCTCTCGATGTCGACCCGGGCTTGGTTGCAAGAACTGTTCGCGGCTCACCATCTCCTTCGTTTTCGGGGACACGAGGGTCTCGAGGCCGACGATCAGGTAAGGGTTGTCGGATATCTGGGCCAAGTACTCGAGTTGAGCGGTGGTCGAAGATACGAGTTCGTTGCAAACAACGATCCGAACTCGCTCTTCGGCTCGGGGGAGATCAGCTGGCACTCCGACATGGCCGCAACGCCCGAACCGTATGTCGGGATCTCGCTTTTTGGTCTTGATGTAGTCGACGGCGCCTCGACGACGTGTTTCGCCAGTGCTGCTTGCGCGTATCGGCGACTCCCTGATGAGGTGCAAGGGCAAATAAGCGCACTGGCAACGCTCCAAGTGATGGGAACCAACTATTCGGGGCGCAATCGAGCCAGTGAACTTTCAGCGGCTGCGCCCTCCACGACGCACCCGTTGGTGTGGCATCACGAGCGCACCGGTGAGCCCTTCATGTTTGTCCCTTGGCAGCAGACGGACTCCGTTGTGGGGTTGTCTGATTCAGCGAGCGAAGACTTGCTAAGTGAGTTGTTCCATGTCCTTTTCGCTGACGACAATGTCCTGGAGCACCGGTGGTCGGCGGGGGATCTCGTGATCTGGGACAACCGGATGGTGCAACACCGACGTGGCGATGTAGCAAGTGTCGGTACTCGAGTTCTTCGGCGGGTGACCCTTGGACGGCGCACGCTCAGGCAGATGTATCCGCAGTTCGCAGAGATGACGACGGAGGCGATGAGGGCATCCCTCAACAACAGGTAGCTCGGTCCTTCGTTGGGTGACACGAGTCCCATGAGCGTGTTCCGACGGGTTCAGCACCCTCTACGTGCCGATGACGGTGTTCAGTTCGCAGGAGGGCTTGCCGCGCCGGCGGCATGCGCGACCGGGCCCTTCTCCTCAAGAGGTTCCGACTTGCCGTCTGGCTTGTCCTGATCATGCCGGCGAGGTTGTGGCCTGAGTACCTCATCAAGTCGACCTTCCAGTGCGAGCGGCCGAAGGTATGCAAGCTCACGAAGTGTCGCTCTGAAGGCCCTGCAGCTACCGTCAGTTCGGTGAGTCACGGGGCGACGACGGAATACAGCGACGGAGCGCCGTCGACCGTGGCGCCGACGCTCGCCCTGTTGGTGGCCATGGTGCTGTTCGGCGCCAACCCGCCGATCATGAAATTGGTCACTGCACCGCCGATGCTCAGCGCCGCCGTACGCTTCATGATGTCGGCGGTCGTGGTCTGGGTGGCGCTGTTGGTATCGGGCCAGCGGCTGCCGCTGGCCATCCTGCGACGTGCGGTGCTGCCGGGGTGTGCAATGGCGTTGAACTTCGCCGCCTTCTTCGCAGCCGTGAACCACGCGTCGATTGCCGTGCTCTCGGTGATCCTGGCCCTGCAGCCAGCCGTTGTCATGGTTGTGGCGTGGGTCTTCCTGCGCGAGCCGGCGACGCGGGCCCAGATCGGGTGGACCGTCGTGGGCATCTGCGGCGTCGTCGTGGTCGTCCTCGGCGGCGACCCGAAGGTTACCGGTGACAGCCTCGGCATCTTGCTCGGCTCTGTGGCCCTGCTTGCGTTCGTGGGTTACTACGTGGCCGGCCGGCACGTGCGCACTGTCACTGCGGTCACGCCACTGCAGTGGATGACGGGAGTGACGACGGTCGCCGCCCTTGCGATGCTGCCGGTGGTGGCGTTCACTGCCAAGCCCGGCGACTTCGCCCGCTTCGGTTCCGCCGACCTCGCGTACCTGCTGTTCATGGCGGCCCTCGTCGGGGGCGTGGGCCACACCATGCTTGGGTACGCGCACCGCTTCGTGCCGGCTGGGCGGTCCTCCATCATCATGCTTGGAATGAACGTCGTGTCGATTGGCCTCGCGTGGGTCATCAACCACCAGCCGGTCACGTGGCTCCAGGTCGCCGGGGGCGTGATCGTGCTCGGGTCGGTGGCGGCGACGGTGCGCAGCGCCCGTCGCCCCGTCATCGAGCTGGCGATGGAGCCGGCCTGACCTCTGTGCCGCGCCTTCACGCCGTTCCCGCCTAAGCAGCATCGCCCGTGACAGGGGTTGGACTGGGAACCGACGGGCAACCAGCGGCCGTCCAAGTCGCTATCGGGATGGGGTGACGAACATCGCCGCCGGAAAGATGCCACGATGACCGCGGCGGACAGGGAGGGGACCTTGGACTGGTGGTGGTGGGGCGGTGCCGAAGTGGGACACGCCGTGGTGTGCGTGCCGTGACTCGGGCCTGTAGCCGGTCCAAGTCGCGCGCAGTTGTTGGTTTGTTGTTACTTGGGCTTGCGTTGATGATGTCAACGGGATCAGCGAGCAGAGCATCGGCAGACGAGAGTGATGGCGGCTTCGAGCCGGTCACTGTCACTGCCGGCTACGCAGGCGCCTTCGTGTCGGGACGCCAACTGCCGGTGCGAGTGACCGTGCGGGCAAACCGACTCGTTCGGGGCGAACTGCGCGCCGACATCGAAGCGGATGGCCGCAAGCACACCGTGAGCATGCCGGTCGAAGCGCCAGGTGGCACGGTGAAGCAGTTCGCCTTCGTTGCCTCGGGCGCAACGACCCAAGGCCAAGTCAACATCAAGGTCGAGGTGTCCAGCGAGAAGACAGTCGTCGGCTCGGCGACGACGACTCTCAGCGTGGCCCGTGATCAGGAGCTCGTGGGCCTCACCACTTCAGTCCTGGCCGGTCGACCAGTCCCCGGCCCGGCACCACTCGCCATTGACGTCGGCACGGCCCGGTTCGCCGAGTTGACCGAAGGCGATCTCGGTGCCGCTCCCGCCGCCCTCGACTCGCTCAGCTCGATCGCCATCGTGCCTGACGAGCTGAGTCACCTCTCCAAGGACACCGTCAACGCCGTGCTCCTGTGGGTGCAGAACGGCGGCCGCTTGCTGGTGGACGGCACCGACGGCCCCATCGCTGGGATTCCGGCGGCGTGGAAGCCCGGTTCGACCGGCCGGGTCAAGGCCGGCCGCGGCGACATCATCCGCACCGGTGACGCGTTGGCGAAAGGCCGCTGGGACCGCCTGGTCGAACCACGGGCGATGTTGGCGACCAGCACGGCGACGCAGGGGTTCGCCGACTCCCCACCGCTGAGCCAGACGCTGGCCCGGCAGGCCGGCCTGCGGCTTCCCGAAGCCCGTTGGTTGGCCGGCTACTTCGCCTTCTACATCCTGCTGGTCGGACCCCTGTGCTGGGTGCTGTTGCGCCGAAGCCGCCGGGAGCACCTCGCCTGGCTGGTCGTCCCCGTCGTCGGACTGCTCTTCAGCGGCGGGGCTGTTGTGGTCGGTCGTGGGCTCCGAGCCAGCCGGCCCACAGCGCATGCCTCGGTGCTGAGCACCGGTGTCGCTGGCAACGTCGAGCGCACCACGATCGGCGTGCTGAGCGGCGGTCCATCCTCCATGGGCGTGCAGTTCCCCAAGGGGTGGACGGTGACAGAGGATGTGGAGAACGGCATCGGCAACCCACCGTTGGTCGCAGTGGGGAGTGACGGCCCGAGTGCCTCCCGGCGCTTGGAGGCGGCACAGTTCGCGATGATCAGCGGCTCGGGTCCGAGTGACGTGGCCGGTGGACTCATTGTCACGGCCAAGGCTGACGGGTCGAAGGTGACCGGCACCGTACGCAACACCTTGCCGTTCAATGTGCGGCAGGTCGCCATCCTCGTCGGCTCCGATGTGGCACAGGTCGGGGGCGTCGGCGCCGGGGAGGAGCACCCATGGGAGGTGACCCGCAACCCTGCCGCCCGCCAACCGTTGTTCGCGTCTCGCATCTGGCCGGGAAGCGCAGTGTCCACATCCGGGTTCCCGGGTGGGAACAAAGTGACGAACATCAACGGGCGAATCGTCGTGCAGTCGCCCAATGGCGGATTCACCACGGTGCCTGGGCCGGTAACAACCGATGTCGATGGGTCCCTGTTCGCCAGTGCCGTCGGGCGCGAGCTGCCCGCTGTCCCCGACACCGGTACTGCCATCGCTGCCGGCTGGGTGGTGGACCGGGCCCCGCCCGCCCGGGTCCGCGGCGGTGGGCGCACCCAGGCCGGGCACACCCTGGTGCTGGGCGAGTCCGCCATCGCCGACACTGCCAGTGTCGAGATGGTGCGTGGCGGAACGACGGACATGAAGGGCGCAGTCATGATGGCCGGTACCGACGGCGTCGTGTTCAGGCTGGTCGTGCCCGACTCGATGGCAGGGAAGACGCTCCGTCTGTCACTGCCCTCCGTCCCGATTTCCGGCGCCGAAGCCTCAGTGGGAGACGGCTGGCAGAGCATCGCCCCGAATCGGACGGGGGGCTCGACACCTCCACCGGTGCCGACTCCACGGGGAACGACGGCGACCACCGTCATCTTCGGAAACACCATGTTCAACAACACGCAGCTCGAGCTGCCACAAGACAGTGTGCGCAACGGAGTTGCTTACGTCCGGCTCCGTACGCCGGGCGTTGTCCCACTATTCGCCATGTTCTCCCTCGCAGTAGAGGCATCGTGACCACCGCGATGGCCGCGCCCACGGCACCTGCGACACCGCCGATGGCGATACAGATGAGCGACGTCCGCAAGAGCTACGGGGACATGCACGCGCTGCAAGGCGTGAACCTCGACGTCCCCGCCGGCTCGCTGTTCGGGCTCATCGGTCCCAACGGCGCAGGCAAGAGCACGGCGATGGCAATCATCGCCTCGCTGCTCGCCCGCAACGGTGGCACCGTGCTCGTCGGCGGTGCCGATCCGGCCCGCCATCCCCAGGAGGTGCGCCGCCGGATCGGGTATGTGCCCGACGTCATGGGTGTCTATGACAACTTGAACGTCGTCGAGTACCTGCAGTTCTTCGCCGGCGCCTACGGCATCCGTTCGTCGTCATGGCCTGCCCTGGTCGACAAGCTGCTCGAGCTCGTCGACCTCGCCGACAAGCGTGAGGCCATGGTGGACAGCCTGTCGCGTGGGATGAAGCAACGCCTGAGTCTGGCTCGTGCGCTCGTGCACGATCCCGAAGTTCTGGTGCTTGATGAACCGGCCAGCGGACTTGACCCTCGCGCCAGAGTCGAGTTGCGGATGCTGTTGGTTGACCTGCAAGGGCTTGGCAAGACCGTCCTGGTCAGCTCACACATCCTGAGTGAGCTCGAGGAGATGTGCTCGCACGTCGCCATCATGGACAGGGGAAAGGTCCTCACCTCGGGCGCGCCCAACGCATTGCGCCTGCAGTTCAGCACCGGCCGCAAGATCCGCGTCCGCCTGGCGTGGGGCGAGGAGCGGCAGTACGAGGTGGCCGACGACGAGGAGCAGCGCACGCTCGTGCACCGGCTGATCGCCATCGACGGGCTCCCTGTGCTCGAGGTGACTCAGGTTGACGCTGGCCTGGAGAACCTCTTCCTCGAGGTGACCGCAGAGAGGGGAGCCGACCAAGCATGAAGATCCACCGCCCTCATCTCCGCCGTCCTCATCTCCGCCGTCCCACCAACCCGGTGCTCGCGCGCGAGCTGAAGGAGCGCATGCGCAGCCGGCGAACCTTCGTTGTGCTCACGCTCTACCTTGGCGTGCTGGCAACCGCCGGCTACCTCATCTACACCTCAGCAGCGCGCCGCACATCAGTGCTCTCCGGCGGATCCGAAGCCCTCGCCTCCGCATCGATCGGCCGCACCATGTTCGAGACGATCCTCATCTTCATGGTGCTGCTCGTGCTGTTCATCGTGCCGGGCATGACGGCCGGGGCCATCGCCGGTGAGCGGGAGCGCCGCACCCTCGCGCCCCTGCAGATCACCCTTCTCGGACCTCGCTCGATCCTGCTGGGAAAGCTCGGCGCGTCGCTGGCCTACGGCGTGTTCCTAGTGGTCGCCACGCTGCCGCTCGTGAGTGTGGCGTTCGTGGTCGGAGGGGTGACCGTGAGCGAGATCGTGCGCGGCACGCTGATGGTCATCCTCATCGCTATCACCGTCGCGTGCATCGCACTCTGTTGTTCAACCCTCATTCGCACCGTGCAACCGGCGATGCTCGTGTCGTACGCCTTGGTGCTGGTCTTGATCATCGGCACCTTCATCACCTACGGCGCCCAGACGCTGTTGCGGAATGCGGACAGCGGCTCCGGTAAGCCAAACAAAGCGGTGCTCGTGCTGAATCCGCTCCTCGCTACCGCCGACGTCGTCCGCGGCGAGTCGGTCGACCGTGGCGGTGTCATCGCGCCGCTCGGTTCCCTGCAGGAGCTGGTCGGTCGCGACCGCGAGATCGTGGCAACCTTTCCAGTGCCGCAGGCCGGCGGGTTCGTGGTGCCACAGCAGCAGCAGCAGGTCGACAGTCGGATCGACCGCGGCGGGTGGAACATCCTTCCCTTCTGGGCCAAGTCGACACTGGTCTATGCGGTGATCTGCGTACTCGCCTTCCTGTTGAGCAGCCGCAAGCTGCGAACGCCGAGCCCGGTCGGGTCATTCACATGATCAACCTCCTTCGTGACGTTCGTCGCCGTCTTCGGCTGGCCTGGGCATCGGCCACGCTGCAGCTCGTCGCACCGATCGCGCTCGGCGCCGCCCTCCTCCTCGTGCTGGCTGGACGAAGCCGCCCTTGGCCGTGGGCCGAAGCAGCCGCGTTGGCCGTGACCGTTGCGACGGTGGTGGCTGTCGCGGTCATCGCCGCGGTGATGCGGGTGCCGCTCACGACTGCAGCGCGGGCGGCCGATCGAGGCCTGCACACGGGGGATGCCTTCGCCACTGCGCTCGAGGTCAGCGATGGGCGACGCGCAACTCCACTGGCAACGGCCGTCGAGGATCGGGCCGCCCTCCTGGCCAGCAGCGCACAGGCCAAACAAGCCGTACCGCTCCGCGTGTCGCGACCCCGGGTGGCTGTCACCTCGATGCTGGCGACGCTGGCGATCGTCTTCGCCGTGGTGCCGAACCATCAAGACGCGGTGCGTCGGCGCCAAGCCGCCGAACGGGCGGTCGCCAAGGCGGAGGCGAAGCAGGTGCAAAAGGCGGCCGACGCACTCGCGGCGTCAGCGGCGAAGGGACCGCAGCAGGCTGCTGCCGTGGCCGAGCTCCGGCGCCTGGCCCAGGAGCTGGCGAAGTCTCCCGATCTGGCCAAGGCAGTTGAGGCTGCCGACCGGGCCGCCAACCGCCTGGCCGCCAAGCTCGATGCCGATCTGGCCGCCAAGAAGGCGGCGGCCCGGGGACTCGATCGCAGCCTCCAGGCCAATCCACTTCCCGGATCACCGTCGTCGTCCTCGGCCGCGTCCCAGCTCGACGCGCTCGCCGGGGCGCTGTCGGCTCTGTCACCATCCCAGCGAGCCGATGCTGCCAACCGCTTGGGTGCGCTGGCTGCGACACAGACTGCGGGTGATCCGGCCGCCGCCGAGGCCCTGCGCAACGCGGCCGACGCCTTGCGACGAGGTGATCTGGCTGCCGCCGCATCGGCCTTGGGACTGGCCGCCGACGCCCAGACTGCAGCCGGCGAGCACGTGGCCGGACAAGAGGCCCTCGCCTCGGCTCTCGCCGACGCGCTGGGTGCCGGTGCTCGCCTGGCCAACGGCGTTCCTGATCCGAACGGTCAGGCCGCCGGTCAGGGGCAGGGCCAGGGTCAGGGGCAAGGTCAGGGACAAGGTCAGGGACAAGGCCAGGGGCAGGGACAAGGTCAGGGACAAGGTCAGGGACAGGGACAGGGTCAGGGGCAAGGTCAGGGGCAAGGTCAGGGGCAAGGACAGGGTCAGGGCCAGGGACAGCAGGGCCAGGGGGCGGGCGGGGCCCAGGGTCAGGTCGGTGGCACCAACGCGGCCAGAGCCCAGGGCGCCACCGGCGGCTCGGGCACTCCGAACGGGACAGGCAACAACCCGTCCGGTCCGCTCGAGACCGCAACCATCTTTGACCCCATCGCCGAGGGCACCGGTGAGCAGCTCAACGCCGGCGGCCAGTTGCACGAGGGTGACTCCACAGAGGCCGGCAAGACCAACGGTCCGGTTCGGAAGGGCTCGGCCAACGTGCCCCTCACGTCCGTGCTCGGTCGCTATCAGGCGCAAGCAACGCGAGCCCTGGACGGCCTCGACCTACCGCCATCGGTGCGCGCCATGGTGCGCGCCTACTTCGACAGTCTGGAGAGCGAGCAGTGAAGCGAGCCGCAGCACCCATGACACCAGAGCTCTACGCCAACACTGCGGCCGCAATAGAGACAGAGATCGGCAAGGTGATCGTCGGCCAGCACGCCCTGGTGCGATCGGTGCTGGCCGCCATGCTGTGTGAGGGTCACGTGCTCCTCGAAGGTGTACCGGGGCTGGGCAAGACGGCGCTGCTCAAGGCCCTCGGCCGGGCTATCGAGGTCGACGTCAGCCGCATCCAGTTCACGCCCGATCTCATGCCCGCCGACATCGTCGGCACCTCCGTGCTGGAAGAGGCAGAGGACGGGCACCGGCAGTTCCGTTTCGCCGCCGGCCCCGTGTTCGCCCACATGGTCCTGGCCGACGAGGTCAACCGCGCCACGCCCCGAACGCAGTCGGCGTTGCTGGAGGCGATGCAGGAACAGGCGGTCACCGTGGCCGGCGCAACCAGACCGCTGCCGAGGCCGTTCTTTGTCATGGCGACACAGAACCCCATCGAGATGGAGGGCACTTACCCGCTTCCTGAGGCGCAGCTCGATCGCTTCCTGCTCAAGCTGCTGGTCGGCTTCCCCGCCGCCTCCGAGTTGGCGGCCGTGCTCGAACGGACGACCGGTGGCGTGACGGCCGAGCCGTCGCCGGTCGCCGACGCAGCCACGATCCGAGCGATGGTTGAACTCACGCGCGACGTCCCGGTTGCCAGCCATCTGGTCGAACACGCCGTTGCCATCATCATGGCGACCCATCCCGGCGCTGAGCACGCGCCGGGTCCGGTGAACCGCTACGTGCGCTTCGGCGCGTCGCCCCGTGGTGGACAAGCCATGTTGCTAGCAGCCAAGGCCATAGCCCTGCTCGATGGGCGTCCCAACGTCAGCGCCGACGACATTCGTGGAGTGGCTTCGAGCGCGCTGCGGCATCGTCTCGTGCTCGGGTACGAATCGGTGGCCGATGGTGTCTCAGCTGACGACATCGTCGCTGCGGTGCTCGATCAGGTGCGCGCTCCTGCCGTCGGTGTGCGGGGCGCGCCGTGAGATGACCGACCTGCTCGATCCCCGCTTCCTTGCTCGCTTGGAAGCGGTGCAGCTTTCCACCAGACAGCGCTTGGCCGGTCATCTCAGCGGCGAGCATCGATCACCGCGTCGCGGGAATTCCACTGACTTCGCCGACTACCGGCCCTACTACCCCGGTGATGACTACCGGCGGATCGACTACACCGTGCTGGCCCGGCTGGACGTGTTGCTCATCCGCTTGTTCGAGGCCGACGACGATCTCACCCTCAGGATCCTCGTCGACACCTCTGCATCGATGGCTGTCGGGGGCAAGATGCGCCAAGCGGCTCGGGTCGCCGCCGTGCTCGGCTTCGTGTCGCTGACCCATCGCGATCCCGTCACTGTCCACACGTTCCCTCTCGACCGGCCCGGCCCCCGGTTCAGCGGCCGGGCTGCCGTGCCGGCGTTGTTCGACCACCTCGTATCGCTCGAGCCGGCCGGTGACACACCGTTCCTGCCGGCCGTGCGCCACCTCCTCGCGCAACGGGGACCGCGTGGGCTCACCGTGGTGATCTCCGATCTACTGACCGCCGACTGGGAGGCGGGCCTCAAGCAACTTCCGGGGAGAGGTGGCGATCTGGTCGTCATCCATGTGCTGGCCCCGGATGATCTGTCCCCGGCCGTCGGTGGCGATGTGGAGCTCGTCGACCGGGAGAGCGGCCGCCGCATCGACATGACGTTGTCCCCCGCCGCGGTCGCCAACTACCGGCGCCTGGCCACGGCGTGGGCCGACGGCATCGGCAGTCTCTGTCGCCGTGCCGGAGCGGGGTACGCGCGCTTGATGGCCGACGAGCCAATCGAGCCGCTCGTCCTCGGTGCATGGAGGAAGGCGGGCGTGCTGCGATGACGTTTGCCGCACCAGCCGGTCTCCTGCTTGCACTTCTTGCCATCCCCGTCATCGCGTTGCACATGCTGCGGCCTCGGCGGCCGCCGATGGTCGTGAGCTCGACGCTGCTCTGGCACGACGTGTCGAGTCCCTCCACCGCGGCCCGTCCGTGGCAGAAGCTTCGGCCGAGCACGCTCCTCATCCTCCAACTGGCCGTGATCGCGCTGCTGGCCCTGGTCGCTGCGCGACCTTCGCGCACCGCGCCCACCGCACTGGCCCAGCACACCGTGTTCATCGTCGACGCGTCCGGCTCCATGGCCGCCCGTGATGCCAAGCCCGATCGGTTGGCATCGGCTCGGTCCGGCGCGATGCGACTGCGCGGGAAGCTTCCGGCCGGGGGAGTGGCCAGCATCGTCGTAGCGTCGTCACAGCCGCATGTTGTGTTGACTGCGAGCGGCGACAAAGACGCATTTGCCGACGCGTTGCGCCGCATCCGAACGACCGCATCGGCGGCCGACTTCGCCTCTGCATTCACGTTGGCTGAGAGCCTCGAGACACCCGGTGCTCCCACAGGCTTCGTGTTCCTCTCTGATGGTGGTCTCACCGACATCGAGAAGAACCTGCTCCCACCGGGGACGCAGTACGTGCGCGTCGGGAGCCGGGCCACCAATCGGGCCATCTCACAGCTCACCGTCGAGAGTCGCGCCAACGGTTTGCACGCCCACATCCAACTTCGCAACACCGGCGGTGGGGCGGCCAAGCAACAACTCGATGTCGATGTGGACGGACGCCGAGCGACCACACTCACGGTGGACCTGCCCGCCGGTGCGACGGTCGAGCGCGACATCGACCTGCCGGCTGGTGAGCGGGTCGAGGCGTTCCTCGTCGGGGACGACCTCCTCGGCAGCGACGACCATGCCGTCGCCAGTGCCACCCGCGCCCAACAGACGCGAGTGCAGGTCTCGGGACCGGAGAACATCTATCTCGACCGGTTGCTGGCTGCACTTCCCGACATCACCGTCGAGCGAACCCCCGAGCCCCGAGCCGGGCTCGGTGCCACCCTGGCCATCTACGACCGCGTCGCCGTGCCCAAGGATCCGGGCGTGCCGTTCCTGGCCATCGCGCCGCCGGCGGGCGTGAGCGGCGTGCGGGTCGAGGGAGCGGTCGAGCGGCCGGCAGTCACCCTCGTGCAGCCCGATGACAGCATCGTGCGGGGACTGGATCTGTCCGAGGTCGCCATCGCCGAGAGCCAGCGCCTGGTTGCGCCCACCGCACGGGTGGTCGTCGGCGCCGAGGCCACCCCGCTGCTCGTGCGCGGTGCGCTGGGCGAGCGGCCCTTCGTGTACCTGGGCTTCGCGCTCGACCGGAGCAACCTTCCCGTGCAGGTCGCCTTCCCAGTGCTGATCCAGCGGGTGCTGGCCGAGCTGGCCGGTCCCCACCTGTCGGCCGATGTACTGCGCGTCGGTCAGCCGCTCCCGCTCGCTCCTGGCGCCGGGACGCTCGAGAGCCCCACCGGTGTGCGGGCCACGGTCGAGGCCGCCGGACTCAGCCCGGTGGCCGACCGTCTCGGGTTCTGGCTGTTTCATCGCGACGGCCGGCCCGATCAGGTCTTGGCGGTGAACGCCGACCCGGCTGAGTCAACATTGGCTCCCGCCACGACGCTGCCGGTCGAACAGGCCGGGTCGGGTGGGGAACGTCGAAAGCAGACCGAGCAGTCATCGCTGGTCGCCTGGTTCCTGGTCGCCGTCCTCGCCGTGTTGCTGGCCGAGCTGATCGTCAGCATGCAGCGCCGGGGTGTGGCTCCTTGGCAGTGGCGAGGGGCGATGGTGCTCCGTGTGGTCTCGGTCACGTTGCTTGTGCTTGCGCTCATCGGGGTCACCGTCCCGCGCAGTGGACGCCGGGTCGCGGTGATGTTCCTTGTCGACGCTTCGGACTCCCTCGGACCATCGGGTCGCGCCGATGCGATCGCGTGGGCCCAGCAGGCGATCGAGAAGCAACCGAAGTCGGCCGTCGCCGGCCTGGCCTACTTCGGTGGTGATGCCCGCCTCGACTCCACTGTTCAGCACGATCTGAAGCCGAGCGCCGGGCAAGTCAAAGTTGACGTGACCCAGACCGATCTCGCCAACGCCGTCCGGCTCGCGTCGGCGGTGTTGCCTTCGGATGCGAAGCGGCGGATCGTCATCGTCTCCGACGGGCGGGCCAACCACGGTGACGCCACCGCGGAGATCGAGAACCTCCGCCAGCAGGGGATCCAGGTCGACGTGCACGTCGTCAGCAGGCCGGCCGGTCCCGACGTTGCTGTCGCTCGTGTGGATGCCCCGACGCGTGCCCACCCCGGCGACGCGCTGGTGCTCCGCGCCACCGTCGTGTCGATGGAGGCCCAGAAGGTTCACCTCCAGGCCTACCGGGGCGACTCCGTCGTCGCCGACAAGACCGTCGACGTGCCGGCCGGCTCCACCGTGGTGGAGCTGCCAGTGGGGACCGCACCGGTCGGCCTCACCCGCTATCGCGTGTTCGTGCAAGGGGCGGCCGACTCCATCCCGGAGAACAACACCGGGTACGCGGCGGTCAACGTGGAAGGGCCGGCTCGCGTGTTGGTTGCCGAAGGCGTCCATGGCAACGCCGGCACACTGGTCACCGCTCTGAAGGCCGGCGGTCTCCAAGTAGATGTCAAGGACTCACGCGACCTTCCGGGGATTGATCAGCTGTCGGCGTACGCGTCCACCGTGCTGGTCGACGTCGATGCTCAGTCACTATCGGCGACGCAACTCGACGCACTCGGGTCAGCCACGAGGAACCTCGGTCGCGGACTGGTGGCCATCGGTGGCGATCACAGCTACGCCCTCGGCGGCTATCTCGACAGCGAGTTGGAGGCGCTGTTGCCGGTGAAGAGCCAGGTCAAGGATCCCAAGCGGAAGGCGTCGGTGGCCGAGGTGCTGGCGATCGACACCAGTGGGTCGATGGCCGCGTGTCATTGCAAGCCCGGCGCCGCTGGACCGAACGGCATGCCGCAGGGTGGCAACATCGTGCAAGGCGGTGTTGACAAGACGAGCATCTCCCGGTCGGCGGCCGCTCGGGCCATCGCCGCCCTCGGCCCGAACGATCAAGTCGGCGTCATGGCGTTCAACACCGAGCAGAAGTTCGTGATCCCGTTGCAGAAGCTCCCGTCGCAGTCGACGGTGACGTCGGGTTTGGAGGGACTCACTCCGTCCGGTGGGACGAACCTGCGCAGTGCGCTCGAGAAGGCGGCGTCGGCACTGCGAGCCGCCGACACGCAGCTGCGGCACATCATCCTGTTCTCCGACGGGTTCACCAGCACCGATGCGCTGTCACAACTCGAGTCGGATGCGGCCAAGCTGCGGGCCGAAGGCATCACCGTCTCAGTCCTTGCGACAGGCGAGGGCGCAGCTGAGTTGCTGCGCGGTGTCGCCGAGCAGGGCGGCGGCCGCTTCTACCCGGGGCGCAACCTCGAGGAGATCCCGCAGATCATGAGCGAGGAGGCGGTCATCGCCACCCGCTCGTTCGTGAACGAGGGTGAGTTCGTTCCTCGGGTGGTGTCCGGTGCGGCTCCCGTGCGCGACCTCACATCGGCACCGCCGCTGCTCGGCTACCTCGCGACGGAGACGAAGACGGCGGCCTCTGCTCTCCTGCAGGTGGGACCGGATGACGATCCGCTGCTGGCCAGCTGGCAGGTGGGTCTCGGACGGGCGACTGCGTGGACGAGCGACGCGTCGGCCCGCTGGTCCAAGCACTGGGCCGCCTGGCCGGGGTACGTGTCGTTCTGGTCGACGGTGGTAAAGGACACGTTCGCGCCGTCGGCAGACGCGGCCGGCGTCACCTCCCACGCCGCAGTGAATGGAGACCGCTTGGACATCTCGGTCGAGGGGACCCAACCGTTCGCCGACGGGACAACTGCGACAGCCAAGGTCGTCGCGCCCGACGCGACGACGCGCGAGGTCAAGCTCGATCGGAGATCGCCGACCAGCTACGTGGGAACCGCGCCGGCGAACCAGGCCGGCACCTATGCGGTGGCGACAGAGGTGCGCGGAGCGGACGGGAAGCTGTCCAGCCTGAGCGCATCACTGGCTTCACAGTCCTATCCCCCGGAGTACCAGCCGGGGCCAGCGGCGGTGGACTCGCTTCGTCGCATCTCTGCGCTCAGCGGTGGCCGGGGTGAGATCGAGCCAGCGGCTGCGTTTGCGGCCGCGGGTCTGCCCGCCGGGAGCGGACGCCACGACCTGGCTGTGTGGATGCTCGTGCTGGCGGCTCTGCTCTGGCCGCTCGACATCGCGTTGCGGCGGTTGGCGCTGCATGGCACCGGGGTCGCGCAGGTCCGCACTGCGCTATCCGGTGTGCGGAGCGTCCCGAAGCGGGTGGTGACGGCCTTCGGCGGACGAGGCCGGCGTCGTGGGGTGGCCGGTTCCGCTGCCGCTGCGGACGTCGAGGCGCCCGTCGCTGGCGCTGCGGCTGTTGTCGCCGAACGGCAGAGCCGCAGACGCCGCCGGGGTGCGGCGATCCCCGACCCCGAGCCCCAGCACGTCGCCACCCTCTCCGAGCTGCTCGACAAGCGGCAGCGCCGGGCCGGCGACACCGGTGGCGACGGGAGTGCCGGGCGTGGCGACAGAGAATGATTGAGCCAGCTTGATCGCTCCGGCGGCGACGATCAGCAGCCCTCCCCACCACACCCACCACACCAGGGGCAGCACCGAGACGTCGAGGTCGACCGCCTCACCACGGTCGGCCACGCTGCGCATGGCGATCTTGATGTCATCGCGAGGCGAAGATGACAGTGCGACGATCGGCAGAGCCGGGGTGCTGGTGCCGTAGTCGTTGATGCCAGGGCTCAGGTGTACGGCTCTGTCACCACGCCGGGCCGTGACATCGGCTCGAACCGCTGTGTGGTCATCAACGGTCTCGGCCGTCACGCCCTGCAACGTCAGATGCCAGCCTGCAACCACAGCGGAGCCGCCGGGTTGGAGCAGCACCTGGCGGGAGACACCGCTCGATGATCCGATGACACCGACGAGGAAGACCGCGAAGCCGATGTGCGCCACGGTGGCAACAGGTGCGCGTCGGATGCTTCTTCCTCCGAGCACGACGCTGATCACCGCCAGCACGAAGGTGACGAGCAGCAACGGGCGATGTGCGCCAGCGACGATCGTCACGAGCGCAGCAGCGACACCGAGCACCACAGGCGCGCGCAACGCCTGGGTCCATTCGACGGAGCGGCCATGAGCGACGGTGGGGCCGATCGTTGACAGCACCAGCGCGGCCATGGCGATCGGTGTCACGAACACGCTGTAGAAGTGCGGGTCGACTGCGATCCTCGAGCCGGTGATGGCGCGCGAGAGCAGTGGACTCAGCGTGCCGCAGAGGATCACCGCTAATGCTGCCGCCGCAAGGACGCTGTTGATCTTGATGATGAAGGACGCTCGTTCGGTCTGTGGCTCTGTCAAGGTCCGTGCTCGTGCCCGCCGAAGGGCGACTGCAAGCACGACTGCTCCTGTCACCATCGCGAGCAGGAGGGCGACGCCGACCCGCCGGGCCACTGCGAACGCATGCACCGACTCCACCGCACCTGACCGGGTGACCAGTGCGCCGATGCATGCGAGACCGAAGGCGGCGTAGACGCTCACGGCGAGACGCGCGGGCCGGGGACGATCACGGTAGGCCCACTGCAGGTGCAGCGTTGCGGTGACCGCCAGCCACGGCAGGAGGACCCCGTTCTCCACCGGGTCCCACGCCCAGAAGCCACCCCATCCCAACTCGCCGTAGGCCCAGTGTGCGCCGGCAAGCATCCCCGCAGTCAGCAGCAGCCAACTCGATACGAGCCAGCGCTGGATCGAGGGAGCAAGGCAGTCCGCGTCGCCATCGCCGGCGAGCAGCCACGTGGTGATGAGCGCAGCGGGCACAGCAAGGGCCACGAGCCCGCAGTACACGATCGTCGGGTGATAGAGCATCGCCGGATGGCGCAGGATGGGCACGAGCCCGAGGCCATCGAGTGAGGGGATGTCGAGCACCTCGAACGGGTTGGCGAACAGCGCGTCGATGGTGACAAAGACCATGAAGACGCCGGCGAGGAACGTCGTCGCGATGCGAGCGAGCTCCGCCTCACCGCGTCGGCGTAGTGACAGCGCGGCCGCCATTCCCAACCCGCCCAGCAGAGTCGACCACCACAGCAGCGATCCCTCCATCCCGCCCCACAACCCCGCTACCCGGTAGTACCAGGGCGACGATCGGTTCGTCCCAGCCGCCACAGCCGCCAGGCTGAGGTCCAAGGTGACGAGCGCCCACACCAGCGCGGCGGTGGCGACAGCGGCGCAAGCGACGGCGAGCGAGAGAAGGCGGGCCGACCAAGTGCCGCCCCGGCGGAACCACGAGGCAACGAACGCAGCGAACCCGGTGAGGGCAGCCCCGTTGAGCGCCATGCCTCCGATGTCGGCAGCACTCACGCCGTGCAGCCTATTGCTCATCACGCCGGCAATTCAGTCGGCTACGGCCTCCTGGCTGATTCGCCCGTGCTGGACCCGCGTCGCAAGGACATCCATTGCGGAGTCGAGGTCGACAGACCGCTCGAGCTCGAAATATGACCTATCGATCTCATCGAGAAGGCCAACCGCATCATCGGCCAATCGGGCCAGTCTCGCTTGGCGTGCAGCCCGATCCGCGGGAACGGGCGCACCAAGGACTGCTGCTGCCCGTCCTAGTAGATCGGACAACTCGGTGTTGCCTGTCTCGGTAGCTGCTTCTAGCGCATCGGCGAATCCGTCGCCTGCGGTGTTGGAGAAGTACTGCGAGAAGCCGCCGTTGTTCACCTCATCTCGTAGTTGTCCCAGGGCGAGCAGAAGTCGCTCGTCGGTGCTCAGCGGCTCTGCGCCAATCGGACGCCCCACCAACCGTTCATGCACCAGCCAGCCCTGTCCACCTGAAGGACCCACTGCCGCAGGCTTCCGCCGCCGGAACAAGCTCACGCCACCATCGTCGCACCTGGCGACCACCCAAACCTGTGTTGGGAGCTCAGCTCTCGAGCGCGTTGCTGATGACGAACACCAGATGTCTGTTATCACCTGCCCCAGAACGGCACTTCGGTGACGTGCCCCAGGTCACTACGACCTCCACGCGTTCTGGGACAGGCCAGCGACTGTCGCCCGACCGTATACATCCTTTCGCATCGTGCAGTGTTTGCACTCCGAGCGGCCGTCCGGAGTGGCCTGTGAGATCGACCTGGCTAGGGATCAATATCGGACTACTAGTCCATGCCAATGGACAAACATCTGCTATGAGCCTGGTGAAGCAGTGCACTGTGCGGCAGATCCACGTCGGCGGGGCCGCATGGCTCAAGTACTCAAGCGGCGGGCAGCGGCATGAAGAACGATTTATAGATACTCTCGTTGGTTAACTCAACGACGAACTAGCCGCTACTCGTACTCGCAAAGGGGACCTTTCCTGACCGACGTAGAGTTGTCACTGCTGCTCAATTTAATCGCGAATGGGCTCACGGCTGCGTTTGGGCGGATTTTTGGCTTGCTCCACCCACGGTCCGGGCGCTACTCCTCCGCTCTGCAATTTGCTCAGGACATGACCGATGATCGCGTCCTCAGGAGCGTCCGCCAACGACTCCACGACCTTGGACCTGAGACACAGATTACACCCGACGAGATGGCGTTCCTGCAGTCACGCGAGTTCGGCCATATTCTGTTCTACCTGATTGTCTGCCGCTTGTCGGCAATGCCCGACGAGCTAGTCAGCGCCACCTTCGAGCACTTTTCCGGAACACTCACGCTCTATAGTTCATCCAATTCCGATGCTCTAACACAGTTGCTCGACGGAATAGCATCGGAAGCAGTGGAGAAAAATGCCTCCCAGCTCGGAGACATCGGCGTAGCAGGACGACTCGAATTAACAAACTTCGCCAACCAAGTCTTGCTTTCGAGTATCCGTCGAAATATAGCACTGCTCAACCGGTACTCATCTGACCTCGCCTCAGTTGCCAACCTAGACGGAGCCGAGACAGCTCTCCGAGAAGCCATCGCATTTAGGCACAGAAATATCCGGCCGCCGACCGTAGATGGCCGGTATGTCGTTCCCATTGACAGACTATATGTACCGTCCCGTTTGTCACTACGTACTGACCGTTCGCCCGATGCCATTATGGGATCAATGCTCGCCGGTATGGATCCTCAAGCTGCTTTGGAAGCCACCGGGCCCCGGATCACCTACTACCCAACATTTCTTGCGACAGAGCGCTTAGTAATATTGGGTGATCCGGGTGGCGGCAAGTCGACACTGGCAGCCAAGATTGCATACGATCTCGCCGCGCCTACGCCGGAACGTTGGCACCTGGGTTCAAAGACGACTCCCTTCGTCATTACGCTTCGGGAGTACGATAGTGAACGGCACCGTCGTGATTTGTCGCTTCGGGAATACTTTACGATCTACGCACAAGCGGATTTGCAGGTTAACGTTAAGCCCGCCGTAGTCGAATACCTCCTGCTCAATCGTCATACCATGGTCATATTCGATGGTCTGGACGAGCTGCTAAACAGCAGTGACCGCGCGACCCTTGTCGACCGCATTGAGTCGTTCTGCCTCACATACCCAAATGTGCGAGTGATAGTAACCTCACGGAAGGTCGGCTATCCGGCTGCCCCGCTGGATACGTCGATGTTTACGCTGGGCGAACTAGAAGAACTCGCAGATGATGACGTTCATCTCTACGCGTCAAATTGGTTTTCCCTCGACGAGACTAGGACTGACATTGAGGTTGCGAGCTTTGTGTCGGGACTTACCCGCGAGAGTCGCGCCATACCAGACCTGCGCCGGAACCCGCTGCTGCTAGGGCTTCTATGCAGTCTTTACCGTGGACAAGGCTATTTGCCGCAGAACAGGCCAGCGGTATACGACCAATGTGCTTCTCTGCTCTTCGAGAGGTGGGATCGAAGCAGAGAGATAACCTTTCCGCTTCCGGCCGCGTCATACTTGCGACCCGCAATTGCGCACATCGCGTCAGAAATGTACGGATCGGTGGACTATCAACGAGGAATTCGTGGAAGCGATCTGCTGCGCATGACTGTCGATTATCTGATGTCGACGCTTTACGACGAGCGCTTCAGGGCGGAGGCGACAGCATCGGCGTTCATTGAACATGCAACGGGTAGAGCGTGGGTGTTCACTGACTTCGGTTTGGATAAGGACGGGGAAGTCCTCTTCGCCTTCACCCACCGCACCTTTCTTGAGTACTTCGCCGCCCTTCAAGTTGCGCGGCGCTACGTCACACTCGAAGCCCTTTGGAGCTATTTGTCGCCACACGTAAAGGAGGCCGAATGGGACGTGGTCTCCCAACTCGCTATACAGCTTGTAAGTGACCGTGTTGAAGGTGGTGTCGATACGTTTGTCGTCTCTGCGCTCGCTCTCGTAGATGAGTCCCGTGATCAACTAACTTATCGAACGTACAACCTGCTTGCATTTCTTGCTAGGTGTATGGAGTTCTTACTTCCATCGAGCGGAATGACGCGAAGACTTTCTGGGACGGTCGCTGAGCTGGAATTACGGCGGCTCACCGAAGATATTGTTGGCCCAGTTTATGACTCAAGGATCCTTGAACGAGCGGCTGACCCCCTTGAGAACCTCGAACCGTCAATGGGCGAACCTATATCGACTGCTCTAGTGGGCTATGGCAGCGTTGATTTGAGCGACCATTTGCGAAGGCAGGGAAGCGTGAGCGATCGCGCACGTCGAACGGTCTCGGTTACACGCGAAGTGGAGTGTCTAAGGGCACTGTTGTCCGCTAATCGTGATTCACTTGAAGACGTCCTCTCCGGTGTCATCGCGACGCTTCGCGCTGCGGGCGCCGCTGGCGACGATAATGCGTGGTCGCTTGCCGCATACCTGCCGCGTCTCGTCGATGCCGATCGCCGTGAGCAGCTGCGAGCAGCGTCGATCGCTGTGTTTCAGGGAACAACCGTGTCAGAATCGACGGGCCTCGATATCGCACGAGACATAGAGCTGGTCGAGCTAGGCATTCTTACATTCGCTAAGGCCCTCGAGTCGTACGGCCCGAAAGTGCTTTTTGACAGTGTCGACCTACCAACGTGGATGGGCGCTGGCAAGGTTGGGCCGCTTGCCGTGTCGCTGTTGCGGGCTTCGGCTTCTGAGTCAGACAGTCAGGCAACAGAGCTGGGGAGTATCGGGAATCACCTATGTCTGGCACCCCCACCCTGGTGTGCTGTTGTGAAGCCGTCAAACCAGCTCCCTTTGACAGCAGGGGAATTCTCGCAGCGCGGTGTGAGCGGACCTGGGGGACCGGCAGAAGCCGCGCAAGGGATAGTGCTGTTGATGTTAGGACTTGTGGACGTTTACGGAGCTGAGCGAATTCTGGCCGCGACGAGAGATTCTCAGGCTCCGTGGAAGCACTTGCTAGATCGCTTGCTGTATGCACACAACGTGCGTCAAGTCCTGAACCGAGACGATCTACTGGCGATGGTTCCCGGTCTCACAAATGGATTCCTGGACGTTGTTCTCGCCTGGTCATCTGGGGGTGGACCACTTGTTGCAGTAAGCGGCGATTGACCGTACTCCCAGTTCCCACCGCAGAACCCGGGACGGTCGAAGATCGACCGTGCGGTGGTGCCCCCTATCGCCGGCTGCGTCGCGCTGCGGTGTGCCACCGAATGCCGGGCCTGAGCGGCGGGCAGATCTGATCTGCCACCATTCCGAGCATGCAGGTCCATCCGGATCCGGCGCCCGACGATGTAGTCGAGGCTTGGCAGGCAGCGGTTGACGATGCCGGGATCGCCCTCGGTGACGTTGCGTTGATCTGGCGAGAGGGCCGACCCCGACCGAGCGGCCAAGAGGCGGCATCTTGGCGAGCGGACTCCGACATCGACCCGGAGTTTGATGACGACTACGACTTCACCCCGGCGCTTGAGTGGGCAAACAACGACCCGATACGCGGTATGCCACGCGTGATGGTGTGGGTTGGACGGACTTCGGAGGGGCTCGCCTGCCTGCTCCGACATGAGCTTGAGCACACGGTTCAGGTCGCGGCCTATCCCGAACTTGATCACTTGCATCAGCGCGCGTTCGATGAAGTCCAGGAGCGAGGCGGAACCGGCAAGTCGTACAACGCCATTCCAATGGAGGTCGATGCGAACCGTGCCGCTGCACGATTCCTGCGCCGCCGCTACAGCTCCGATCGGCTTCGCGAGCTCGTCGACGCCGGCGACATGGACGCGGCCTGTATTCGCCCAACCGGGGATCCAGACGGCGTCGACACACTCGTGGAACGAATGCGGGCGTTCATCCTCCACGTTATGCACGACGACGGCTTCGTCGTTCAGCTGGAGCTTGCTCCGACCGCTGTTTGAAGCCGCTGTGGACGGTTTTAGGTCTTCCGCCCGATCTGAGGACCGTCCCAGATCGCCGGTCTGGCGCAGCCCTTGCGAGCGGTACATCTGGCGGACGGGAGCTGACCTTTGAGCCGATAACCTTTGACCTAAGGGGCCAGTCAGGTGAGGTGCAGTTGATGGCTGCAGGCAGTGCGGACTGGACTAGCCGGATCCGATCGGAAGACCTCCGAAGATTGCGACGCCAGCGTTGGTCCTCGAGCTGGCTGCTGATGTTGGGGTTCTTCGTTCTGACGGTGACCATGATGGTGTCGGGCGGAGCTGATGTGACCGTCCCGAGCAGCGCGATCATCTTGGTTGTCTTCGTGGCTGCAGGGGTGTGGGTGGGCTGGCTTATGGACCGGGAGGATGCTGCATCTCAGGCACGTGTGGGTCCGGGCATCCTGTCCACGCCGGCAGCGTGGCAATCGCTCGGGGGTGAGGGTGGTGCACGGAATGGTGAGCTTCAGATCACGAGCGAGTCGGTCGCCTGGATCCCGGGGCGGAGAAGCGATTCGAAGCCTTTCATGGCGGCGCTATCTGAAACCGGCGGAGTCGCGTTGATGACGTGGGGTGTTCTTGGTAAGCGAGGCACCTTGCTCGTGATCACGGCTAACGGATTGCAGGAGTTCCGTACCGCAGCTCGCCACGCTCGGCTTACGAAAGGGCTCGGGCTCCTAGGCGTCGACCTGACAGCCCCTGACAAGTCCTGAGCGGTAGCTGGCAACCAGCATCTGGCTGCGCCCTTACAGCCGACGACTACCCCGGTACGCCGCGTAGAGGACACAGCGGCTCGGGCCTTCCTACGGTCTAACTCGCCTTTCTGCCCGCAGAGCGAGCGACCGGGAGCAGCAGCGCCCTTCCTTCCCCTTCGTCGGCTTCGCCGTGGTGCAGGTGCCTTCGCTCGCCTCCCCTGCAGCGTCGCACGACAGAGTGGTGGGATGAGACGCAGGGTTGCGCAGGCGCTGATTATCGGAAGTGCCCTCGCCACCTTCACGACCGCTTGCGCAACCACCAGGGACCGGGAGGAACCTGCTGGCGCTTCCGCGAGGGAGCTCGGAATCTCGCAGCGGTTCCGGCAGGAACCCGACGCCGAACCGCCTGCAGAGGTGACGGGCTCGGCCCCCCGGTTGATGGAAGCGCCCCCGTGTGATCCGCAACAGATTCGTTTTGGGTACCGGACAGCTAGCGGTAGCACCGGTCACGACATCTTCGTCTTCGAGGCGACCAACACCTCAACAGCATCTTGCCTTCTACGCGGATCACCAAGCGTCATTGCGCGTTCACCAGGTATGCCCGATGTCAACGCCGAGCCAGGCTATGACCCCTTCGCCGATCCCAGTCGCGGCGATGGCATAACACTCACACCGGCAGGCATGGCCGTCGTGAACGTGCTGACCGACCATGCATGCGCCGCCTTCCAACAACACCCAATGCACCCTAAAGACACTTACCCGACCCTCGTTCTCCAGATCGGGGACAGGTCGAGCATGGTGGCAGTCCCCATAGATGCGACACCAACCGGAGCGGTATTCGCCGGCTGCGGCCTGGTCGTCGGGCGATTTACGGCATCAGCTTCCTGAACGAATGGGGGTCGATACCCCACGTGGCCGTCGTTCGCCGCCGCGGAGTGCGGCTGATCGCCGGCTGCGGGTGCCCCGGTTCGCCGGCTGCGGGACCAGCCGGCTTGCCTGCACCGTCCCTAAGTTGGCACTGCTCTTGCCCAGCGCTTTGCTAGCAGCATCGACGCTGCCGCAAGCCCAACCCCGAGGCCGCACAGCGCCATTCCCAAAGCGAAGCCGTGGTCGCCGCCGTCGATTTCACGGAGGAGGTCGTCGATACCGCCGCCCAAGCCATAGCCGGTGAGTACGGCCCCGATGACGCCGGGTACGTAGCACCACCAGGCTGCTGAGCGCCGAGCAAGCACCGCCCCGATAACCATGGCACCCCCCAGCCCGGCGAGAGTCCCTCCGAGCGACACAGTCCAGGGCTCGCCGTGTGCATGACTCACGATGTTGTCAATGCCGTTGCCGATGCCCCACCCGACGAGGAGCATCCCGAGTGTTACCAGCCCGGCGGTAGTGAACGCGCGCTCCCGACTCAAAGGTTCTTCGGCCATTGGACAAGCTTGCCCGCCTCGAGCAACTACCGCCGACAATGGCGCCTTTCCGCCATCTGCCTGCGGCTAAAGCCGGTGTTGAGTCGTCCGGTAGGCACTCCACCTGCCTCACTTCGCCGGGACCGAGCGTGCAAGGGCGCGGCGTTATGGCACCGGAGCAAATGAATAATTGAGGCGCAAGGAGCCCGGCGCTAGCCGGGCCGCCGACTAGCGACAATGCAGTCAGCTCGCATACATCAGTCCTGACCGTGCAATGATGGTGGTGTGTCCCGCGGGTCCGAGCGGTGGAACGAGTTGGCGGCCCGTCGCATGCTCGCGCTGCGTGGCCGAGGGCCGACCAGTGCGTTTCGGGAGTGGCGTGCCTGGCTGCGCGGTCGCCCCAACGGGATCGATGAGTTTGACGGCGTAGTCGGAGAGGTTGAGGTCGAGCGGGTTCAGCGAGAACGGGAGAAGTGGCGGCGCCTTGGAGGTCAACCGCCTGACCCAAGCCGCGAGTAGGCCTCGCCGGGGATCGAGGCTTCACTCACCAACTGGTGATGTTCGGGGAAAGTGCCCCCGGACGCTGGCTGCGGGTGCCCCGGTTCGCCGGCTGCGCCGCGGTCCCGCGGATGCCGCCGCGAGACGTCGCCTTCGGGTTGGTACAACGATGGAGCGCCTACCGCCGCTGGCCGTAGCGCTGATAGATCGGCAGATTGCGGCGTAGCCAAACTGCGAGCAGGAACACCGGCAAGACGCTCAGGACGCCGAGGACGGGGGTCAGCGACCATGCGAGGTAGACGACGCCGCCGAGTGCGACTCTGAAGACGACGGCCAGTATGACCATGACGCAACCGTCGGGAGCACCTGCCACGCAGACGCCCATACCCCGCACCTCCGCCAGAGACTCCTGCCGACGGCAGCGGCAGAACGGCCCGTGCGGCCTGACCGCTGCCGAGGCGACGGAGGTCGAGATCGCGCATCCGCTCGGTCGCACCGAACCACGACCGCCACTCACAACGCAGGTGTCGGCAAGCCTGCCCCACAACGCCGGATATACGGGTAATGCATCTTGCTTCGGCGTGTTTTCGTCCGGCGCTGCCGAGCGTGCGCGCATGGCCCGCGTGGCTTCGGGCTCGTCGAATCTTGTCTCGTGCTGGGCGAGACGGCTCGTCCGTCTATCGAGTTGAGACAGGGATGCGAGACTTTGCCTATGGCCGCCGACGCCAAGTCGATTGACAGCTGGTGCCGTGAGGTCCTGAGAGCAGCGGTCGCAGCGCGCATCTTTTCAAGCGGTCACCTTGCGCAGGTCGTCGGTGTTGCACTCGATGACGGGCGGGAGGTCGTGGTCAAGATCCGACCACCCGCCCCGCGGCTCGTAGCCGTGATAGTCACACAGCGTCACCTGCACGATTCGGGTGTTCCCTGCCCGCAACCGCTGACCGAACCTTTGCCGTTCGGCGGGCAGATGATCACGGCCGAGACCTACATCGCTGCCGACCCACCCCCCGCAGGTGCTCCACCAGCCGCCCCATGCGCCGAACTCCTCGCGGCCGTGGTGACCGCCGCCCCACCGGCCCGAAACGTCCCCGCCCTCGATCCCTCGCCACCATGGGTCGGCTGGGACCACCCCGGTGATCAGACGTGGCCGCCCCCCGATGACCTCGACGTTGACCTCAACAGTGTCGCGGCCAACGGCTGGATTGATGACACCGCTCGTCGGATACGACACGCGCTGCGTCGCCACACCTACCCGCCAGTGGTCGGCCACGTCGACTGGGAGGCGCACAACCTCGGATGGAACGGGAAGCGCCCCACTGTCATCTACGACTGGGACAGCCTTGCCATTCGCCCTGAGCCGGCCGTCGCTGGTGTGGCTGCGACCGTGTTCGGATCTACCACCGGTACCACAGTCGCGGCATCGGTCAGCGACACGGCAGCCTTCCTAGACAGCTACCAACACCACCGTGGTGCCTTCCAACCCGAGCAGATCAAAGCCGCCTGGGCTGCGGGGTTGTGGACGCTGCTCTACAACGCGAAGAAGGAAACGGCCGGCGGTGGGAGCGGATACCTGCGCCACCTCGAAACCGAACTCGAACAGCGGGCTCGACTGGCCGGCCTTTGAATGTCGGCCCGGTCGAACTGCCGCAATGCGGACACAGCTGTGACAAAGTCGACTTGCTTTGAACAGCCCAGCCCAGTCAACCGCGCTCAGTGCCCCACTACGCCGACTGCGGGCGCCCCGGTTCGTCGGAGCGGTGACGGGCGGCTCAGGACTGGGACGATGCTGATTCCGCTCATCCAAATCCTGTCTCGCCTGCGGATCTGAAACGCTTGCTCAATGCAACTGGAAGGCAAACCTGGGGAGAGCATCGAGTGTCAGGCATGGTTGTACCTGACGGAAGATGAAGCAGCGCATCTGATGACGGCGCTTGCGTTGTACTCGTGACGTTCCATCGGAACGCGTGCCCGGTGTGACCGGTTTCGCGCGAATATCGTAATCCTATCGTCTATAAAGTAGAGCAATTAGTAACGTATGCTGGCAGCGGGGCTACCCGCCCGGCTAGTCCCCGGACGTTCACAGAGGAGCTACCAGGACATGGGGACGCGAACTCGCCTCGTCCGTCTCGCCGCTAGCGCAGCAATGCTGCTCCCATCCCTCTCGGTCTTGGCCGCCCAACCGGCTGAAGCCGCCATCGTGCCGAACCAATTGGTCTGCTCGACGTCCACGGGTCGGTGCTACCAGGCCAATGGCCGCTTCGATTCCAGGTACCCCTGCCATCATGCGTACAACGTCGGTTGGGCGATCACGTCCGAGTGGCCGACGTATGGTCAGTGGCGCTACCAGATTTGTCGAAGTTGGGTCTAAGGCTCCGTAAACACCCGGCATCAAAGTGATCGGAGCGGAAGCATCCACCTCGCGGCCCGGCGTCGGGAACGCCTGTCCCCGATCGCCGGCACGGTGACCTGCATCGCCCCGGCCGGGGTATCCGGCAGTTAAGTGCGGTCCGCCGAGCCACACTGGTTGAATGCCAGAGGAGCGAACAGAGCCAGGATCCGTCACGATCGTGCGGTCTCGCTATGGCGGGATCTATGAGCCAGGCGAATGGATTGCGTTCCCAATGTGGCCTGACGATCTGCCGTCCGAGTGGAATGCGGACGACGTCACGTGCATGAACTGGTTCAAGGAGCGTAGGGGGGAGTTCGGTGGCGGCGTCTCGCCCCAGGAGGCATACGAGGACTTACTCCGCATCCTTCAAGACCGCTCGTAAGTGCCGACACGCCGGTCGCTTCCGTGGACGTCGGACGGACTGCCGGGCCCTCAGCTGCAGACTGTCTCAGTTCGCCGGCTCAGGGCGCACCGACGAAGTCACGGACCGAATGGTGGGTCAGCTTCGGCGGGCCCTTGCGGGAAAGCAGCTCGCATGTGACGGCTACTCCGTAGTTCGCCTTTTCCGCCGTGATATCGGGCCGGTGACATTCAGGAATCCGAAAAGCTCACGGAACTTGATCTCCGCAGTTTAGGTGTCAGCGTAGTTCCGTTCTGGCCGAGCGATTCAGCTTGTCCCACTCCGCCGGCTGCGCCCCTCAGGGCTCCGTGTCCATGGAGCTTGACGTAGCGGTCATGGGAGTTGTCGGTCTCGTCGGGTCCAGTACATCCACAGCCCGATGGAGGCGAGACACAGTGACCCAACCCCTACCAAGTGCAGCGCGGACAGCACGGCATCGTCGGTCTGACCCGTCAAGAGGCTGATCAAGTCGAATACGCCTACGGCCACGAGCGCCCATGCCGGCCAGACCGCACCCCGGACGATGACGGGTGCCAGCACGCCGGCCATCACGAATCCGACGACGACCGACTTGAGTGAGGAATCCGCCGCGCCGCTGTCGAGCGCGTATAACCGCCACCCAAAGCCGAGCCTTCCGACCAACTCAACGGCCAGCGCGAACCACAACACTCGCCGTTCGATCCGACCAGTCTGCTTCGATCTTGGGACGGGAGGCAGAGGTTGCAAGCCGCCGGCGGACCACCTCATTCGGAGCACCGTACCTCCAGCCGCACCTATCTCCGCCATTGCCCCCGGAGGTTGAAGACGTGAACCCTGCCTTCGGTGCGCAGGGCGAGGGGATAGTGACTGAGGGAGATTGCGATGCTTGGTGCTCCTCGGTGGAACTGCCTCACTTCGCCGGATCAGGACGCGCAGCGGCCGTGCTCGGACAGCTCCGCCGGTCGCGCACGGCCCTCGTGATTTACGGATTTGGGCGACGGGTAAGGGCGGCCCGCAGCGTTCGTCGATTCACCCAAAAGCCGAGACCCATCAGCAGACCTCCGAATCCGAACACGCATCCACTGACGGCAGCGACGAAGCGAGCGGCGTCGTCGGCTGATTCAGCACGGGCTGCCCAGACGACCGCTCCCCACCCGCCGCAAGTGATGAGAATCAGCACGATAATCCCCCATAGCACCAACGACGGGGGCGGGTCCGATCTGGCCGGTCGGAACATCTCCCATTGGGAAGGGCTCTTCACAATGGCCATAGTCGCACGCCTTTTACCGGACCTGCGCCGCTGGGCCGAAGTGTCCCTGATCGCCGGACCTGAGTCACCGGCCGATCGCCGGCATTCTCGAGCGCAGCGATGTGGGTGGAATGATTGCGGGGTGGGCGAAAATATCGGTGCCAGCGACGTAACCGGGATCCGCTCCGTCTGCGTGTTCTGCGGATCCTCCACACCGGCCGACGGTCGCTACCAGCGCGCCGCCATCGAGCTCGCCGAGGCCGTCGTGGGTCGAGGACTCCAACTGGTCTACGGCGGAGGTCGAGTCGGTCTCATGGGAAGCCTCGCTGACGCCGCCCTAGCCAAAGGTGGTCGGGTTATCGGCGTTCTACCGGTTGGCCTCTTCAGGCGGGAGGTCGGACACACTGGGCTGACAGAGCTTCGCCAGGTGCGGTCGATGCACGAGCGCAAGCAGCTGATGTACGACCTTGCAGACGGGTTCATCGCGCTGCCAGGTGGTCTCGGAACCTTGGAGGAGCTGGCGGAAGTAGCAACCTGGGCACAGCTCGGGCTCCACGCCAAGGCAATCGTGCTCCTCGACGTCGATGACTACTGGGCGCCGCTCGTGCAGCAGCTCGACCGCATGGTTGAAGTAGGCCTGATGAAGGAGGCGAATCGAGTCATCATCCGACTCGCCCGATCGCCGGAGGCGGCGCTGGATGCGCTTGCCACGGTTCCAGCATTCGTTGAAAAGTGGATCACAGAAGGTGAGCGTTAGCCATACTTGTCAGGCCCTCATTAGCTGTCGCGAGATGCGACGGCTCGAGCATTTAGGGCGATTCCTTACGCCGGGTTAGCAAGGCGGTTCGCCCGTGAGTGCAGTGCTCGATCGAGCGGGAAGTGCGCCGTTCCAATCGGTCGGGGCACGGGTTCGGCATCACAGGCGGCTACCCGTGTGATGGTCGGGCGAGCGTATTTCGGATGTCGGGAAACGGGTACAGGGGAGTTTATGCCGGAGAGGAGCGAACGGGTCTTTCGCAGTCCGACCAACGGAGTCGTCATCGTGCTGTGGGCTCTGTTCATCGTCGTTGGGGTCGTTGTAGCCGTGACCGCTGAGAACGCTTTCGCGCACGTCCTTGGGGTCCTGTTCGCCGTGGCAGCTGCGATTCTCGCCATTCGCACTGCACGGAGTGGCGTTTACGTCGACGAAGACGGTGTGGTGGCACGCGCCGACAGGTTCACCAGTCGTTTTACGTGAAGCGACATTGAGCGGTTCGAGGTAAGAAGCCACTGGAACGGAAGTGTGTGGGCGCGGACGGTTAGCGGCGCCCGTATCAAAATTCTCGACGTAGGCCTGGCCGGGCGCGCAAGGGGAGCTGCGATCGCTCGCAAGCTCGAGTTCGAACGTGAGAGGCGTACGCGATAGGCGCCGATACAGATCGGTTAAGGCTGGGCCTGGACCTACAGGCTGTGCGAGCCGCCACTGCCCCAGACCGCCGGCTGGGTGAGCGCAGCTTGTAAAGCGACGGTTGTCGTCGGGACCACCCGGCGTGCAGAGGTGGCATCACTAAGGGTGCGGCAAGCTGGCGGCAATCGGTTTCGAGCATTGTCTCGACGTGCCTCAGCGACCGCAGCTGAGTGGTGAGGGAGAATGGGTGGGTGGGGGTGCTTCGCGATGCGTGTGTGCGGTTGAGGTATGTGTTCGGCTCAGGTCGGCACACCCTGTTTGGGACTAGCTCTCAGCCGAGGTCGGCGAGACTGCTGTTGCAGGTGGCGTATTGGTCCCCCAGCGCACGGGTTCGGCGGCGGCTGCTGCGGGCGGTGTGGGCGTTGACGATTCCCGTCGACCTCCTCGCCGAGAGCCTCGCCTTCCAAAGGGCTCCAGCGGCCGGCCACCATCAACCCGGGCGGCCGCGACAGTTTCGCGTCGCATCGCCGTCGATCAACCAACAGTGCGCCGACTTCGAGGGCGCGTTGTGGACCGTCCGTGGGCGGCGTCGCCGTCGGGTGTCGGAGCCTGGCCGCTGCACGATCACCGTGAAGACGACCGAAACCGACATCAGACTATTCGCCAGGCGTCGACGACATCGTGCCGACGCCTACCCGAGCATCGGATGGCGCCTCGATACCGACAATCCGGATCGGCACCTCGCTCGCTTCAGTGTCAGTGTGCCCACCGGCGCGGGAGGAAACAGCACAGGCGGTGTTACCGCAGCGGTCCCGCTCAAGTTGTTCGATCTGGACATCGGCGAGTCGGACACCTCGCTCACCACCGACGGAACCGCGTCCATTACGACCACCCGAGGCGACCCCGCCACGCTTGAGGTGACAGTCGCCCCAGTTGACTCACCACCGGTGCGGCGGTGGTTGCGCACGGCGACGCTCGAGGTCACTTTCGACCGCTGGGAACCACCATGGCAGGAGGTGCACATCGACTACACCTCGGGGCACGAACCGGGGCAGTCAGCGTTGGGCGCCTCGTTCCGACTGATGATGCTCCCGGCGGGGCTATCGAGGACGCAAGCCCAAAGCGGTAGCAACCGCCGCCGTTTTCATGCGGACTGGCTGCCAGCAGGGTTCAGCGTTCAAGTATTACCTGGCTCGAGCCCTTTGGGATACCGAACGGCCGCGTGCCACTGGATCAGTAAGGATGGCAACAGCAGCGTTGAGCTGTACGACAGTGTCGTCTCCAACGGTGGCGGATACATGCCCGAACCAGCGACTTCAGACTCCGGTGTGTACCTGCGTCGCCTGCCAGCAGCGGCAGGCGGCCCCATCGTGACGGTCACTCACGAGTCATCTCGGTTGGATCGTGTTGCTTTGGTCGGATACAACATCGACGACGAAACCCTTACTCGGATCGCCGCTAGCCTCCGAGTCACTTGACCGTGCGAAACCGGTGCAACCCGGCGAGCGGATCCGGTCGTCTGACTGGATGGCGCCCGGCATGGCTGCCACCTATCGCCGGCTGCGAGTGCCCCGGTTCGCCGGGACCATGGCTCTTGACTAAACCTTTCGGGCCGCTGTTGGCCTTTATAGGTTGGTGGACACGGTGAATGAGGTCGAAGGGTTTGAGGAGTTCTTCGCCACGCACTATTCCGGGGTTCTCGAGTCGCTGACCTTGGTCTTTGGCAGCCGTGACGCTGCGGAGGATGCGGCCCAGGATGGGTTCGCAAGATGCCTGCACCGGTGGACGAGGGTTGCAAAGATGGAACGTCCAGAGGGGTGGGTGTACGTCGTCGCTGTGCGGGCGCACCGGCGACGGTTGAAACGAGGGGCCTCCGCGCCGACGGACCACGCGGGTGATTCGAGAGATCTCTCACAGGATGTGTCCGATCGGGCTTGGGTTCGTGCAGCCCTCGCCTCGCTGCCGCCGCGCCAGCGGTTGGTGCTGGTGCTCCGTTTTCTCGTTGACCTTCCGATTGCTGACGTCGCCGAGGCGATGGGCTGCTCAGTCGGAACGGTCAAGGCGGCCACTCACCAAGCGTTAAAGGCCCTCCGAGTGCGAGAGGAGATGCAAGCCAATGCGCACTGAAGAGCTTCAGGACCTGCTCAGGGAGGCCGCCGCCGAGCATGGCCCCGTCGACGTTGCATCGGCTCGGCAGGCGGTCGCTCACCGGGCCGTTCGGCTCCGGAGGCGACATCGTGGCCGTGTGGGCGTGGCCGTCTCGACCGCTGCGCTGTTCTTGGTCGGCGCATTGTTCTTTCTGGCTCAGCCGCGCGGACGGTCGTTGCGTGTCGCTACTGGGCCGGCCGCCGCCCTTCCGACCTCCGTGATTCCCCAGGGTTGGCGCACGGTGGACTTCGACAATGCTCGCTTTGCTGTGCCCGAGGCTTGGCCGGTCGTGCAAGGCCCGATCAGCTGCGGTTCGGTTCGCTCGAGTTCAGGGGTGGTTCTGCTCGGCTCGGCTGAACTTCTACCCCCGGGATGTCCCGAGAGTCCTTTCACGACTGTTCGCATGCAGACGACCGCCCCGACATCGACCAAAGGCCGACCCGTTGAGCTGAGCAACGGGGTCAAGAGAGTTCTTATCGCTGATGATGTGTCGGTGGTCGCCTACGAGCTTCCGGAGCTGGGCGTCACCTTCACCGCCACGGGTCCACAAGCATCGGCGGTGGCAGCGACGCTGACTGCGTCGGCCCGCGGGGTAGCCCTATCTGGGGCGTCGAAAGGGGCGGGGAGTCCTGTACCGAGGAAGTGGAGGACGGTGGCCTCGGCCGGGGTCACCGTTCGAGTCCCCCCAAGTTGGCCAACTCGACGGCTGACAGCAGAGATGCTGCCACCCGGGTGCGGGACCAGTTCGCTGTTCCCCCATCCCGAGGTCGTCCTGGGATCAGGACGGCTTGGTGCGTTCTGCGGACCCGGTTCAACGGACGGTGTCGTAGCGCCGGGGGACGGCGTGTGGATCTACCCGGCCACCTTCGGGCAGGTCCAGCACGCTACCCGCCAGTTCGGCGTAGGCAGACTGTTCGAAAGCTCCTCCACGGACCAAACGGTCACGGTCATCGTGCCTGTCGGCCCGGACTTCGTAGCCATCGTGGTCGGACTGGGATCCCAAGGCAGCGTCGCCCGCACGATCCTGTCCTCACTCCGTACGCAGTAGCCACCCACAGCGACCACCGCCACGTACGTACGGAAGGCTCCGCAAGGGCTAGCGTGTCGCCAAGACGCCGGGACCCGGTCCACAGCAGCACTTACTCGCCGCCGCGTGCCCGCCCACACCAGCCGGTCTAGCGTTTTGAGTGCCGCGCAGGTTGCGGGACGACCTCTGCCCGTCAGCTCGTTAAGGCAGTTCTCCGATAGTGCTCGCTTGGGCCCCCGCGCGCCTGCGTGCCGATCGACAGCAGGTCGCGGCCGGCTAGTTGATGCCACGCCCCTGCCTAAGGCGCCGGCAACTGCCTCGAGATGCGGCCGCACCATCACTGTTGTGCCTGTTGATTGCGGTCGGTGAACGTGATCCACCGCCGAGTCAACGTTCCGCACATAAAGGGCTGTGCTCTGCCCGCCCGCGGACACGGCAGGCTTGACGACAAAGGGACCCCTGGCGGACTTCACCGCTCATCGCGTGCGACCCACGTCGTAGCCGGCACCGGGAACCCGGCATCGTCCAACTCCAGCAGGTGACGTTTGTCGAGATTCCAAGCGATCAGGGACGCCTCGTTCGCCACCGTGGCCATTGAGGACACCTCCCGAACTCACTGCAGATGCCGGTCGGGATGATCCACAGAAGTCCAGATGCTGCGGATCACGACGAGATCAAAATTCGACCAATCCGTTTGTCTCTCGGTGAACCTCAGCCTGACAGGTCAAAGCTGTGTCCCTTTCGCCGGAATCACGCTCATCTGCAGGTTCACCTTCCGCTACACGGTCGCACCTGTCCCGGGAAGGGTGGCCGGACCGGTCAAGTGGTTTCCGTGTAAACGGTTCCGGGCTGTGGTGGCTGTGTATCTGGTAATGCAAGGTGTGGCCAAAGCCGACCCGGAGTTCTTGGCGCTCGTTCGAAGCGACTACGGCAGCCTGCTTCGGACCGCCACGTTGATCACCGGCGACGCCGAGGCTGCCCGTGACACCGTGCAGGAGGCGTTCACCCGTCTCTTTGTGGCCTGGGGAAGGGTGTCGCAGTACGACCGGCCTGGTGCGTGGGTTCGTCGGGTGACGATCAGGCTTGCTGCGCGGTGGAGGACCAGGGAGCGAGCACGGGCGCAGGCAACGTTGAACATCCCGGTGGTCGCGGCCGGGCCGGCACCCGTGCCGGGTGAGCCTGATCTGGCCGTCGCCCTGGAGGTTCTATCTCCAATGCAAAGGGCGTTGGTGGTTCTGCATTACCTCGATGATCTGACCATCGTGGACGCGGCGCGCATCGTCGGTTGCAACGAGTCGACAGCTCGCGTGCATTTGCACCGGGCCCGGGGGCGCCTCGCTGCGCTGCTCGAAGAGGAGAGTCCTGATGACTATTGATGACCGGCTCCGCTCTGAGCTGGCTGACCTGGTTGTAAGTGCCGACATCGTCCCCGACGACGTGGTCGTCGGAATAGTCGCCAGCGGCCGGCGCCGCAAGAACGTCCGTCGGGGTGTCGCCGGTGCACTCGCAGTCCTGCTGATCGGAGTCGCTGGGATCGCGGGCGGCGACAAGGGCGACGCCCGACGGACAGTCTCAGCCGACCAAGGCGCAGGAGTGGTCGGGACAGTCACGACTGCTCCCCCGCCAGGAGAGTCATCTGCCCCGACAACGCAGAGCTCGCCGAGCGCCACCTCCACGACCAGCACGCCGAGCGGTCCTGCCGGGCAGCGGTCGATCGTACCGACCGTTTCCGCAACCACCGCCTCGCCAGGCAACCCCACGCCGACGGTCACCGCGACGACGTCAAGACCCACTCCGCCGATGACCTTCGCCGACGCCGGCCCTCTTGCCCCGGCCGGGCAGCAGGCGGCGCGGGTGTTCGCCGGTCAAGGATCGATCTGGGCGACCACGACCCCGCCGGGCAACGGATCATCGGACTCGCCATCAACCGTGGTCCGGGTTGATCCCAGCGATGGTCGCCGCCTTGCCGCTATCCCATTGCAAGGCGGCGGCGGTCCCCTGACCGGCGGCTTCGACGCAATCTGGGTAGCACAGTTTTGGGCGGACAAAGTCTCCCGCATCGACACAGCTTCGAACCGTGTATCACTGACCATCCCGCTTGAGCTTCCCTTCTCGGTCTGTGATCCCTGCGCCGGGGGACCCGAGCAAGGAAAGCGATTTCTCCCGAGTGATATCGCCTCCACGGCAAACGCGATCTGGGTGTCCACCGCCCGCGGGGCGGTCGCACGAATCGACCCCTCTACCAACGAAGTCGCAACCGTGGTCGATCTCCGAGCCAACATCCCGAAGGGCAAGCTTTTCGGCGTCGCCGCGACTACCGATGCGGTTTGGGTCTCCGCTGATCTGGACGGGATCCTGCGTATCGACCCGACCACCAACGCTGTCACCAGAACCATCCCCCTCGAGCACGATGGGAGCCAGTGGGCCGCCGGGCCGATACTTGCGGAAGGCAGCAGCGTGTGGGTGTCCGCGCAAGAGGTCGTCAACGGGGCAGCCGGCCAGCGCAAGGCGCTGTTCCGTATTGATGCCTCAACTGGCAAGGTGACCTTGACGCTCGTCGACGGCGGCACGCTCCTCGCAGTCGGAAACGGCGGCACGTGGGTGAGACAGAACGGCCGGCTGAAGATGCTTCACCAGGTACTCGGTCACGTGAAGATCGATGTCGCCGATATCCCAGAGCTCGGGACCGGGAGCTCCACCGTCGCGGGCAGCAACTTCTGGTTCGCTCCACAGAACTCGAACACGATTACCCGCCTCTCATCAGATGACGGGACCGTCACCACCACCCGAGTCGCGGCAGGCTGAAGAAAAGCCAGCAATCGTGAGCACCAGTTTGATTCTGTCGATCAGTTGAGGCGCAACTGGTCCGAGCAGCATGCATCCCAGATCACAATCTTGAAGATGGCTGGGATCAAAACGATCACCTCAGGGATCTACTAGGTAGTGAACCGGGAGGCCGAACAAGAACAGACCCAAGAGGATGACCTCGCCCGGGTCTTCCGTGCGCAGTATGCGCAAATGGTCACCCTCGCGTGGTTCATGGTCCGCTCGACACCGCTCGCCGAGGACATCGTCCAAGAGGCAGTCGTGAAGCTCCGGGAGGCTTGGCCGCGCGTCGAGAACCCGAGTGCGTATCTGCGGACCTCGGTCGTCAACGGGTGCCGCAAAGCCCAGCGACGAGCAGGGAGAGAGCGGCTGGAGGCTGCGCCCGATGACCGCGTCTCGCAGGATCAGATCGACGAAACGCTCGAGCTGCTCGTCCGGCTTCCGGCGTCGCAGCGCACGGCACTGATCCTTCGCTACTACCTCGACCTTCCAACTGCGGAGATAGCCACGTTGCTCGGCTGGCGTCCCGCAACTGTCCGCTCTCGAATACGCCGTGGACTGGCCGCCCTGAAGGAGACACTCGACCGATGACCGACGTCCGAGGCGACCGACTTCGACAAACACTCCATGCGGCAGGGGACCAAAAGGCAGCCACGGTTGCGGTCCCGGACCTCACGGAAGTTATGAACCGCAGCCAGACCACAGTCGCACCTGTCGACGCCCGAAGCAGATATTCGTCTCGGACCCGGTCGATCGGTCTTGTGTTGGCGCTGGCTGCGATCGGACTCGCTCTACTGCTCCCATCCCGACACCGTCAGAGCGAACGTGAGGTGCGAAGCGGGCCGGGCGCAACGACCGGGACGACCGCCACCACAGCACCGACCCAGCCGCCGAGCACGAAGGTCGAATCGTTTGTAACGCCAACGGCGGTGACCGCACCAACCTCTGGGTCAACGCCTAGCGCTGTGCAGCCACCCGCAACGGTGACCACGGCACCAGCCACCACTGCGTCCCCGACAACAGCACCAGCGGCGGCTCAACCGAGGGGCCCTTGGACCGACCCCGGAAACCGAACCGGCCTCATCCGGTGCGACGAAACGCTCGCATCACGGAGCACAGGCGCCGACACATGCAACCGACCGCTCACATCGAACCTGTACCGACCGTTGCAGTTCCCGTACGTTGCCGTCGGGTCACCCTGCCCTGTGTCGACGGACTACCCGACCGTGCACGTCGACGGCCGAGATGCAACCTTCTTCGGCGCCGGCCCCCTGCCCGCAGGCCCCGTCGGAACGTACGGCAACGACAGCATCTTCAAGAACGGCCTACTCACCTACGGGGCCCCTCAGAACAGCAATCGCTACTGGGAAAGCTACTGGGGATTGCAAAAAGTCCTGTTTGCAGCTGCACCGCACAACGAGACGATCCTCGTACGGGGTCGACAACTCGACGGCGACGCTGCGCTCGGCTTCGGCTACCGAATAAGCGACGCAGCCGCCTACGACGAATACCACTCAATAACGAACGGATCGACCGAGTGGCAATCCGATCCCACAAACATCCGACTCCGGCGCCCAGGCTGCTACGGCCTTCAAATCGACTCAGCCGAAGGCACAACGATCCTGGTCTTCCGCGCTGACGGACCCACTCTCCCTGAACCCCCACCGGTCCAGCAACCATGAAAACCGCCGGCCGATCTGCAGGCGCCGTAGTGCCCCCTACCGCCGGCTGCGCCGCGCTCGCGTGTGCCACCCATCAGTGTCGCCGGAACCCGGCACTACCAGTCCGTCATGCGAGGCCGCGGAGAATGTCCACGCGATTCGGTGCGGTACCCGACATGAACTCCGGGATCGTCTGAGGGGTCCGCCTCGGTCTGGTCAAGAAAGCAACCGGCCATTCGGTGATCCGCTGGTCGCGTACATGGACGTATTGTCCTGAAGATGGTTCGTCTATGTACTCCTCTTGGAGCACAAGGGCGAGTGGCTCTTCTGCGCCGTCTGTCACGTCGGCGAACGAGAAAGCCTCTTCGTACGTGGCGAAAGATTCGAAGTAGTCGCTTCCCTCCGCGAGGTCGGAGGCACCGCGCGCAGGGTGGCACCACACCCGGTACTCCAGTACGGCGTCCCACACGTACCCACCGCCGGCCTTCGCCAACGCCGGGTAGGTGCCGACGAGCGACTCGTCGAGTGCGCGAGGCAGCTGCGAGGACATGCTCATCCAGCTAATTGTGCCTTCCTCGCCCGCACGTTCAAAGCCTCCTAAGCCCCAGAGCCTGCCCCACATCGCCGGCTTCGGGTGCCCCGGATCGCTGGCTCGAGGACTGCTGCTGCCGTCGGAACGGTAATGACGGTGTGGCCCTCCAAGTGGCCGCTACCTGGCCGCAGTCCGTCGGCTTCGAAATGCCCACAGTCCGAGGACCGACAGTGCGAGCACAGCCACAGCGCCCGCAAGGAGCCGCCATTCGTTGCTGTGACGTGGGGGATCGTCTGCAGCGACAGCCTCGGCGGCGGGCGGAGGGTGTGCGCTCGAGGGTGCGAATCGCTCCAGGTCCGCCGAATACGGCTGCGTAAAGGAGCACGCAGTGTCTCGAAGGGTTCCGGCGTCGTCTCGGTACGCGAAGAAGAGCATCTCCGTGCCGGTTACGTAGGTCCGGGCATCTTCAATCCACACGTTCGGCCGTGGGTCGGACACTGCACCGACGATTTCCACGGTTGCAGGAAGGTCGCCCTTCCAGATGGTCTTGACTTGAACCTGAGCGCGAACGCCGTCGTCGGCCGTATGCAGTGTGGTGCCGAGAAACACCACCGGCGTCCGTTCGATGGCATCAGCCACGGTCGAGGGCACTGCGCACGATGCCCCAGCAGGCCGTGCAGTCCACAGTTGAGTGACGAGCGCGATCCCTGCGACGAGAATGGCGGCCATTACGCGAACCACGGAGTAATCGTTCATCATCCCGAGCTCTAGTTCCAGCCGCGAGCCGAACAACGCTCGGAGTCCGGCGGACGAGCATTGAACTCCCAGGTGTCGCAGCTACGCGCTCTGGGTCCGCATACTGTCCCAGTCCGCCGGATCTGGTGCCGGCAGCCGCCGGCCTCAGCAGCCGACGACCGCCGCGATAGGCGCAGCGGGAGTCATCCGGAGCTCGCCCGATCGTCGAGTGCCCGCTTCACGAACCACAGCATCGCCACCCATACGACGAACGCCAAGGGCCCAGCTATCTTCAGCCCCACCGCTTGGAGTCCACCTCCGACGATTGCTGCAATCGGCCAAGCGATGAACCAAGCCAAGATCCAGTGGCTTGACTCACGTTTCCGCGGACCGTGCTCGGCGAGTCCAGCGAGGTGGAGGTTCGCCTGCCTTGCCCGAACCAACGGCCGCAGGCTTATCGCCCACATCAATCCACCGAAGAGCGTGAATGTCACGACACCGGCCAACAGCGCCCCACCAAAGCTGAACTCGTCATCACCTCGGGATACCGCCCAGAACATCCCACCGACAACGAGCACCAACAAGGGCGCCATCACCCAGAGGTAGATCCGAACGAGCTGGTGGTGGGTCATGTCGGCGTAGTCAGCTGCAAGACGAGCGAACTCGGGATTGCTGACCGCCCTGCCCTTGGCGACGGCCGCTGTCAGCGCTTCTCTCTTCTGCCACGGCAACAGCTCGAGCTCAGCGGTGACCTCACTTGGGTTCGCCACCCTTACTGCTTACCCGCTGCGGTCACCGCGATCACCCAAGCGACCTGCGCTCCGAAACCCGGTAGCGACGGACAATGCCTCCTCGAGAGCGAAAGTACCTCGTGAGCGACTCGCATCCGTCGTGCCTGCCCCAGATCGCCGGGTCGGCATCGCATCTGTGGTTCCCAATACTGCGCAACGGTATCCGCCGTTGGAGCCAGCGTGGTGGTAGCGGAGCCGGCGCGGTCTTCAGTAGGGCTGTCATTCTTAACGCGTGGGTCAACGGCTGATGACGGAGCAGGAAGTACTGCGGAGAAGCGAGGCGTGGTGCTCATCGGCGACGATCCTCAGCAGCCGGGCCGTAATGACGGATGACGACAGGTGGATTGTCGAGTTGCGGGGGATGATCCCCTGGCGCCGCTCTCGACCGATCGGGTCCCGGTCTGTTCCGCCCGACTTCTTTGAGCGCATCTATCTTGTTTGGGATGCGTCTGATCTAGACCGCCCCGTACCGCTCGAGGAAAGTCCGTTCGATCCGGTCTGGAACCGAGTGGAAGACAAGCCGGTACTGCCCCCGGACGTCGTCGCCGCTGGTGAAACCGACATGGGAGCTCGTTCCGACAAGTATCTGCGTCTGCTGGACGGCCAGCCCTGACTACCGTCAAGACGCCGTCAGGCAGGATTTTGAGAAACCGGGCCGGTACGGCGGAGTAGCACCCGACAAGGTCGGCTCTTCGAGGCCGAGCCGGGTAACCCGTGCCGCCGGATCGGAGGTTCATCATCAGAGTGACTTCCCTAGAAAAGCACTTCCCGTCGCCTCGTAGCCGACGCGACGGTAGAAGGCCTCCACGGCGCCATCAGCGACAAGGTTCACCGTGCCTACGGCGGATGACTGAGCGGCCAGATCCTCCAAGCGACTGAGGATCTCCGTCCCTATCCGCTGTTGCTGATAACGCGCGTGGACCACCAAGTCGACGATCAGGAAGTACAGCGCTCCGTCGCCGACCAACCGACCCATGCCTACGGCGTCATTGGCATCAAGTGCCGTCACAGCAGCGAAGCTGTTCTCGAGAGCTCGACTGCAGTCACCCAGGGACGGGACTTGCCACCCGACGGACGCCCTCAGCGCCATGTACTCCTCCGCGGAGGGCGGACGTTCTTCGAACCGGACCATCGCGGCAGTCTTGTCGGTCGAGTCCGGTGCGTTCCGATCGTCGGCAGCACGGCTGCCTCCGTACGCCGGACCAGTGCTACAGATGCGGGTAAGCGCTGACCCTCCGGACGGCCGATCTCCTGAGCCGGATATCGAGCTGTAATTACGGCTAGAGAGCGCTCGGGCTCAGCAGTGTGAGCAATGGCTGAGCCCGAGCGGCAGGGGGCGCCGCCGTGGGGCCATTGGAAGTGCCGCTCCCGACACTGCCACGAGTGCTGCTGCTGGGATCAGCAGGTGGAGCCAGTACGACCCGGCCCAGTTCACGTACCGCTCGATGAACGTAGGTTCGGGAGGTCGTGGCACCTCGCCCATCGAGTCCGGAGTGGCCGTCTCGCCAATGATCGGTAGCGAGGGCACATGGGGCGGGACGTAGAGCGTTCGGTAGAACAACCCAAACGTTGCCAGGCTGATCACAAGGAACAGAGCGAGGGTCCGGCCAAAACGCGTGGCAAAGCGCGAGAGAACGTCCACGTCCGAACTGTGCCACAGCTCAAAGCGTGATAAATCGCGGCTGCCATACCGTTCGCTCCGGCGCTTCAGAGGGCCAAGGTGTCCGGGCGTCACAGTTCGCCGGCACGCGGGCCGTTCAGTAGCCATGCGCGGCCCATGCGACACGATGGACATGAACGCGGCAGGTGGTGGTCCTCAGTTTTCCGCCGCTCTCATCGTCCCGGCTAGGAAGACCGATCTCTAGCATCCGCATATGACCAGCGCAGACGACATCTCTGATCTCATTCAGGAGCGCCTCCACCGATCTGGTGCGAAAGCCGTGGCAGCCGTCGAAGCAGCTGCGTGGCTCGATAAGGCCGGCGTTCTAAAGGACTCGCCGAGTCGCCCAGGCAAGCCGCTCAGGGAGTTGCTCCGGGCAGGCCAGATCCGAGGAGGCGAGCAGAGGCCGCCGTCGCCGAACGGTCGGTGGTTCATCACCACACTCGCTGCGAGTGGTGTCTCCAACGATCAGCAAACGCCGATCGGTGAGGTCCTCGACGGGCTCGCCATCCATCCCCTTGCCCACGGAGAACACGCTCTCGAGGCGTTCATCCTGATCAAGGTTCGCGAGGCTGACGGTGACATCGGCTGGAGCTTCCGCACCACCTCGGCGCCAAATCGCGAGGAGCTCCTTGGAGCGCTGACGGTCCAAGTCGATCTACTTCGCCAGGAGTTGCGCGACGACTGGCGAGTGGACTGAAGTCCACAGCGCACACGCGTCTTGCCGGCCGCTCGAGCGAAGTGTCTCGTAACGCCGGCGGTGGACCGCTGCGTGATCGAAGGCGTGGCCGCAGCGGCGTTCGGGGAGAAACGATTACGATCCGCAACCCGACGGAGGTGGGGGCGGGTATGGCGGCTGACCGCACGGTTGGTTGGATGATGAGGCTGGTGGTTGCAGCTGTAGTTGTTGCCGCGTTCATGATGGGAATGCCGGTCGCGCCGGCGGCGGCCGCTGAGTCGCCCCCACCCGTCGCTCACTACCCGCTCGACTCTGCCACGGGTGGTCACACGGCTGATGTCGCCGGTGGCGGCGGCGACGCGTCGGTCAGTGGCGTCACCGTGGTGCCCGGCCAATTCGGCCAGGCTTTCTCCTTCGCCGGCCAGCAGGACGTCAACGTTGCGAACAATCCGAGTCTCCAGCCCAGCCGTGCGATCACGGTGCAGGCGTGGGTGAACTCGCCGCAGCCGCCGCCGCAGTACGCCGACGTGGTCGCCAAGGGCATCGAAAGCGACTGCAACTCCGCGTCGTACGCTCTCTACGCCGGCCAGACACAGGGCATGTTCTTCTACGTCTATGACGGGCACGGCCATGGTGTGCTCTCCCCGGATGCAGGCCGACGGATCTGGGACGGTCAATGGCACCTCCTGGTCGGAACCTACGACGGTCATGTGGTGCGACTCTTCGTCGACGGCGTCGAGGTCGGAAACGGGTCGCCGGCTGCGTTCGCGATCGGCTACAACCTCTCGGCGGACAACGATCTTCGCATCGGCGACGTGAAGGGCAAATGTGTCCCCCCGTTCGTTGGCGCAATCGACGACGTCGCCGTGTGGGACAGGGCACTATCTCGCGCTGAGCTGGTTTCCTTGGTCACCGCCAGCCCGACCGGCCGTAGCGCTGCCCGACCGAGGGCGACGAGCCGCAAGCATCGCGGTTCGGTCGCAGCCGCGCTGCAGAGCCCAACCAAGGTCCCGCTTGACATCAAGGCACTTGCGCGAACTGCGCTGGCGACAGCGGCTGCGTTCGCCCTGGTGTTGTTCCCCAGCCAGCTGTTCAACAGCACGCTCGAGGAGAACTACGACGAGGTGAAGGGATGGTTCGCACCACTGCGCGCGCCGCTCGCCACTCTCGCTGCCCGCACGAGGCTTTCGGCGATCGCAGGCCCCCGCTTTTGGGAGACGTGGACCGGCTTTGCCATCTTCACGGTGCTGAGCGCGGTCATCTACGGTCTGCTGTCACCCGTGTTCGGGTTCAACCTCGGCTCGCTCGCCAACTTCGTCGGCATCGCTGTAGCCCTTGCTGCCGTCACGTTGCTATCAGGGTTTCCCCGCAGGTCGTTCATGCGGGCCCGCCACCACGATTCCGGTCACATCAAGGTGGCGCCCGGCACCATGGCGGTTGCGCTTGGCTGTGTCATCTTGTCACGGCTGGCCCACTTCCAACCGGGTTACCTCTACGGGCTGATCGCGGGTTTCGCGTTCACCATCGTCGCCAGCGACGACGACGAGGGTCGCATCGCTGCTCGCTCCTCTGTCTTCATGCTCGTCGTCGCGGTAGCCGCTTGGATCATTCGCACACCCATAGACACAGCGGCAACCAAGGCGGGCGCGGGTTTCGTCGTGGTGATCGCCGACGCCATCTTGGCCGCGTTGTTCATCGCCGGCATCGAAGGGCTCGTGTTCGCGCTCGTGCCAGTCCGGGTACTCCCCGGAGCGCGCCTGCTTGCGTGGAACCGGCGAACCTGGGCGCTGCTGTTCGGCGCCGGGTGTGTGCTGTTCTTCCATGTCCTGCTCGACCCTGCGAACGGGTACCTGGCCGACCCCTCCGCGACCCCATTGACGACAATTCTGGTCCTGTTCGCACTCTTCGCAACCATCTCGGTGGTGTTCTGGGCGTACTTCAACTTCCGACCCGCCCAGGACGGTCCGACAAGATGAACAATCGCAGCGAGTGCGCTCGACCCCCGCTCGGAACCCCAAAGGTGCGTAGCGCCGCGACTGCCGACGAATACCGGCCTGGTTCGGCGTTGGGGAGGCTCCAACGCGATGCCGGGTCATTGTTGCTGACGTGGCGATTGTCTTCTTGGCTGTCCATTGGTTGGCATCAAAGCTCGCAACGTAAGGAAGCGCCTTGGTAGTCGATCGCCCTTCCCAGCAGAACCGACGCCAGCTGTTCGGGAGAGATCACTCACTGCCGTGAGCAGGGTCAGTACCAGCTCGCTGGGACGTTCACCAGCGGTCGGCTCCCGGCTGACCTGACCGTCCAGCCTGTCGATCTGTCCGCACGCCATCCATGCGACGATGGGCGGTGAGACGAGGGCGACCCCGGCGCGAGATGGTGCACAAAGCAAACGCACTCGCCGGGTGGCATTCACCCCGGTGGCGTGCGCAGCGGTCGTTCAGGAAACCGGGCTCGCGAAGGGGTTCAAGCTGCAGTCCGACGAATTTGTCGACTACCTGAGGGGTCTCGCGGTTGACGGCGTCCTACGAGAGGCGAGCCATTCCGATCCGATCTAGCCCGAGCCGCTGACCCAGTTCGTCGTACCACGTGGGTTTCTTCTGCGCTCGACGAGCGCCCCTTGACAAGATGCCAAACAGTGTTGGAATATCCATACAGTGTCTGAATCAAGCCCGAGGGCGCGACGCCGACAGTCGACGATGGATGAGGTGCTCGTCGCCGCGCGCAACCTGGCTGAGGAGCGCAGCCTGGCGGGCATATCGATGCGCGAACTCGGGACGCGCGTGGGGCTGCACGCATCCTCGCTGTATCAGTACTACCCGTCGAAGGACGCCATCTACGACGCGCTGTTCGCGCTTGGCCATCGCGAGTTGCATGCCCACATGGCAGCCCTCGACCGTACCGGCAAGCCGGTCGACGTGTTCAAGAGAGGGTCACGACTGTTCACTGAGTTCTGCCTCACAGACCATGTCCGCTACCAGCTTCTCTTTCAGCGCACGCTCCCGGGCTTCGCCCCCTCCCCTGCGTCGATGGACTTGGCCCGTCAGTCGTTCGGCGACATGGCGAGTGCACTCGCCGCTTCGGGCGTCACCGACCCTGCCGACGTCGATTTGTGGGCCGCCATTCAGATGGGCATCACCGAACAGCAATGGGCCAACGACCCGGGCGGGCATCGTTTTGCAGATCATCTCGAAGCCGCTATCGACATGTTCCTGGCCTACGTCCGGCGGAGGAAGAGAAGGGCCCAACCATGACAACTACCACGATCGCCGACGTCAAACTCAGCGACGACGTCCTTGCCCTCATTGCGGCGCGGGCGGCCACATCAGATGAGTCCGGCCATCTCGACCCCGAGGTCGTCAGCGCCCTTGCTGCCACCGGGATCAATCGATTGCTGCTCCCCGCGGAGCTGGGTGGCTTTGCTGCATCGCCGCGGCATTCGGTAGAGATCGTCGAGCAGATCGCCGCCGTCGATGGAAGCACGGCCTGGGCAGCCGCTATAGGGTTCGGAACCAACCTGTTCGCGGGATACATGCCTTCTGAGGGCGCGGCCGAAGTGTTCGCTGATCCCGACCGGTCGAATGCCTCGATGTTCGCGCCTATGGCGGCAGTCGTCGAGGCCGACGACGGGACGATTCGTCTCACCGGTCGATGGCCGTTCACGAGCAACTGCGAGCAGGCGGCCTGGATAGGGCTGGCGGCCAGCTTCGTTGGTGAGCCGGCGCCCCGGCTGATCTTCGTGCCTCGATCGCATGTGACTATTGACCAAACCTGGGATGTCGTCGGTATGCGAGCCACCGCTAGCAACGACACCTTGGTCGCGGACTTCACCGTGCGTCGCGCCCACACATGCTCGTTTGCCGACCGACCCTGGGCCACCGGACCGCTGTGGCGTTTGCCACTGTTCGTCGCGCTGGCGCCGCCTCTGGCCGCAGTGTCGCTAGGTCTGGCGCGCGGCGCCTTGGACGAGTTGAACCGACAGGCGCTTGCACGGCGGGCTCAAATGCGAGGCTCGCTGCTGGAGGATCCCATCGGGATGGGCGACCTGGGCGCGGCCGACGCCTTGCTGCGGGGCGCCCGCGCAGGCCTGCTCGAGATCACCGACGAATGCTGGGAGCGCAGCGTCGCCGGCCAACCCATCGATCGGGTCCTTCAGTCCCGCGCCTTCCTCTCCGCTCAACATTCGACCGACGTGGCTGTCGAGGTCTGCGCGACCGTGCACCGCTTGGGAGGTGGTGCCGCGGCCTACAGGGGAAGCCCGCTGCTGCGCGCTCTGCGCGACGTGGAAACCGTTCGCCAGCATGCGTTGTTCAATCGCGGCTTGCGATCCCACTTGGCCCGAACGATCGCTGGCACCGAGGAACCGTGCCCCCCCTTCGTCATCTGACCGAAGTGGGCAGGACCGCATCCGATCGTTGCAGCGATGATCGTCAGGCCGGCCGTACCGTCACGGTCGTCGCTCTTGTCGCCGGGCCAGCGTGCCCAAGGAAATGACCCTCCTCTATGTCAACGTTCCGACCTCAATGAGCACTGCGCTGAGCCAATCCTGCAGGTTGCTGAGCGCAGCGGTGCTTATGCCATGGCCGCCGGGGTCGCGCACGGCCGTTGTGATCGACGCGGCGTCGCCTTCGAGGTAGCTCCACGTGCGGTCGAGAAGCTCGCGAGGGATGACGGTGTCTTGATCGCCGTGGATGACGAGGACGGGCGCACCGTCGAGGCGATGCGGGGTCATCGGAACGCCGGCGTCGAAGGGCAGCGTTCCGAAGAGGACGGCTGTGCCGGCGTAGCGGGCCGGGTCGTCCAGGAGCAGGCCGCCGGCGAAGGCGGCACCGCCGCTGAAGCCGACGAGCACAACCGGCCGGCCATCGGGCGCAGCACCGTCGAGCCAATCCCGGAACCAGTCCATCGTGGATCGGAGGGATTCGGCGACTGGGCGGCCGATGCCGCGGTTGGCGAACCAGGCGTAGCCGCCGCCTTCGGCGATCGGCGCCCGCACCGCGGCGTACGCCGGGCCGGTGGGGAGCTGGTCGGCGAGGCCAATGATGTCTTGTTCGTTCGAACCGCGGCCGTGCAGGAGCACGACGAGCGGCGCGCTTGGGTCGGTCGAGCCGCGACGGGCAACGACCGGGTCGGCGAAGGCGGTGGTCATGACCGCACCTCATCGGTGACTGCAGTGATCACGCCTGCCGTTCGTACGCCCGACCATCGGGCAACTTCGCCGGCGAGGTCGAGGTGGTCGATCGGCGCAGCGTTCTCGTACTCGCCCCATGCCTCGAGGGGGAGCATCCACATGATCTCGAACTCGTTGCTATCGGGGTCGGCGCCGTAGATGCTCTTGGTCGCGCCGTGGCTCGACTCGCCGGTGTAGGCCCCGGCGGCGCGGAGCGCGTCGCGGGCGGAGACGAGCTCATCGATCGTGTCGACCTGCCACGCGAGGTGATACAGGCCGATGCCGCGCGCCTTGGGACCAGAGCCGGAACCGATGCCGAACAGACCGAGGTCGTGGTGGTTGCCCGACCGGGGCAGGCGCAGGAACGCGGCGTTGGCGCGAGGTTCGCGGGCGATGACCTCCATGCCGAAGACGTCGCCATAGAACCGCTCGCTGCGCTGGAGATCGGCGACGAACAGCACGGCGTGGTTGAGGCGGACGGGCGAGAACGACATCTGAGTCCTTTCGGTGCGGCCCCCGGCCGGAGTGGCCGGCCGGGGCGGTGAAGCGAAGGCGAATGGGATGGAAGACGAACGGATGGTCAGGCGGCGTCGGGAGTGCGAATGGCCGAGACCTCGAACTCGAGGACGACCTTCTCGCTGACGAGCACACCACCGGCTTCGAGGGCGGCGTTCCAGTTGACGCCCCAATCCTTGCGGTTGATGGTGGTCTTGCCTTCGAAACCGATCCGGGTGTTGCCGTAGGGATCGACGGCAGAGCCGGTGTACTCGAAGTCGACGGTGACGGGCTTGGTGACACCCTTGATCGTCAGATCACCGGTGACCCGGTAGTTGTCCTCGTTGACCTGCTCGACGGCGGTCGACGCGAAGGTGATCGCCGGGTACGTCTCCATGTCGAAGAAGTCGTTGCTCTTGAGGTGGGCGTCTCGGTCGGCGTTGCGGGTGTCGATGCTGGCGGTCTGGATGGTGAGCCGCAGCTCCGAGCCGGCCGGGTTCTCGGCGTCGAAGTGGCCGGAGCCCTCGAACTCGTTGAACGAACCCCGGACCTTGGTGACCATGGCGTGGCGGGCCACGAATCCGATGCGGCTGTGGGTGGAGTCGATGGTGTAGGTGCCGCTCTGCGTAGCGGTTGCCGTGCTGGTGGTCATTGGCTGCATCTCCTCGATCAGTTGTTGATGTATCAACTAACATAGTGGACGCATCACCTATTCCGCAAGGACGGGTTGCCGAAGCCTCCGGAACCATCGGGTTCCGCACGATCATCCGGGTTGGTGGTCCGTGCACCTCGTGCCCCACCCGCCCCGCTGCAGACGTGCGCAGGACCGTTGACGAGTCCATTCGAGAGGAGGAAGATTGCTCCTGTCTCGAACGAAGGGGGCCGGTCGATGGCGTGGAACCTGACGGGAAGTTACGTCGAGACGTGTTCGTGCGAGTTGATGTGCCCGTGCAACCTCTCGTTTGACCACGGTGCCACCTACGACTTCTGCCGGGTGACGCTCGTCTTCAACATTCGTGAGGGCCAGATCGACGGCACCGACATCTCCGGTCTGAAGGTGGCGGCGATCGCCGACACCCCGAAGGTCATGACCGAGGGGAACTGGAAGCTCGGTGTGTTCGTCGACGCCACGGCCACCGACGAGCAGTTCGACAAGCTGCTCCAAGTGTTCAGCGGCCAGCTCGGCGGGCCGATGGCTGCACTGACGCCGTTGGTCGGCGAGTTGCTCGGCGCCGAGCGAGCCACCATCGAAGTGGTGGACGACGGCCTGCGCCACAGCGTCCGCATCGGCGACGCGATCGACTTCGAGATCGAGGACATCGTTCCGTTCGGAATCGAGACCGGCCAGCCGATCCGCTTCGATGGCATGTTCCATCCGGTCGGCTCCAACCTCACGATGGCCGAGGCCAAGCGGACGAACATCAACGCCTTCGGCATCCAGTACGAGGGCAAGACGGGACTGTCGACGGCCGAGTTCTCCTGGGCCGCCTGACCCCGTGAGCGCCACGGCGCCGGCCGGCTTCTCCTCGAGCGGAGGGCTTGCTCCTGCGTTCTCGGCCGCTCGGACCCGGCTCGGGCTCATCGCCCTGCTGTTCGTGATCGCCGGGCTTGGCTGGTGGTGGACCGGCGATCAGATGCAGGGCATGGACAACGGCCCGTGGACCGGCCTCGGCTCGTTCGGCTGGTTCCTGGGCGTCTGGGTCGTGATGATGGCGGCGATGATGTTCCCATCGGTCTCGCCGACGGTGGCGTTGTACTCGCGCATGACCAAGCAGCGCTCGCCCGTGTCGCCGCTGTTGTTTGCGTTCGGCTACCTGCTGACGTGGGCCGTCGCCGGTGTCGTGGCATTCGCGATCGGGGCCGCGCTGAGCTCGCTTGCCGACGGTCTGTTCGAGTGGGACCGGGCCGGCCGGTGGACTGCCGGTGTGACGCTTGTCGTCGCCGCGGTGTACGAGCTCACGCCGTTGAAAGATGTGTGCCTTGGGAAGTGCCGGAGCCCGTTGGGCTTCCTGCTGGGATCGTGGCGGGACGGACCGTCGGGTGCGCTGCGGATGGGCGTGAAGCACGGCGCATGGTGCGTCGGGTGTTGCTGGGCCCTCATGGCCGCATTGTTTGCGTTGGGGATCATGAGCGTCTTGTGGATGGCGGTGATCGCCGGGCTCATCGCGTTCGAGAAGTCCATCCCCTGGCGTCGTGTTGCGTCCTACGGAACGGCTGCGGTGCTGTTGGTCCTCGGGCTGCTCGTGCTGACCGCACCTCATGCCGTCCCGGGTCTCACGACTCCGAGCGACGCCCCGATGGAGCAGATGTCGCCTATGGGTTCCTAGCCTTCGAGGATCGCTTTGATCATCCGAAGGTCCTTGCGGTTGGCGCGGCGCATCGCCGGACGCATGAGCGGGGCCACGATCCTGGAGAACCCGGCCGGTTCACCTCGATTGCGCAACGTCATGCGCGTCGATGTCGTGTCAACCGGCGTCCAGTTGTAGATCGTCTCCATGGGGAAGGGCCCTTGCGCGGTGCGCATGACGAGCCGCTCGTTGGGCACGAGCTCGACCACTTCGTAGGTGTACTCGAGGCGCCGTCCGAGGAAGCGGGCGGTGAACGTCATCTTCGAGCCGACGCTCAGCGGCGGTGATGTCTGCCAGTCGACCGAGTCGATGTTGGCGTACCAGCGGGGCGCGTTGGAGGGATCGGCCGCGTAGCCGGCGACGAGTGCGACGGGCCGGTCGATCACGATCTCGGTCTGCACGTCGACGGTCACTTCTTTGCGGCCTTCTTCTTCGGGACCTTGGGCGGGAGCGCGGCCGCGGTGGCGTGCGCCTTCATGATCCACGGCTTCGCCTTCCGGGCCGTCCAGTCGGCCGGCAAGGTGACATAGCCGCCCATCGGCCGCTCGCTCGGGCCGAACGGACGGGCCCCCGGCGTCGCCCTGAGCTTGGAGTTGTCGGGTTCGTCGAGGCGCAGGCCGACATCGCTGCCGAACAGGCCCATGAACATGTTGCCGTTGACGAAGGCGCCGAGGTTGCCGAACATCGGCTTGGTCTCGACGCCCGGTTCATCAGGTACCAGGGAACGGAAGCGATCACGGTCGGCGTCGGTCGGTTTGGGCATCTCCACGATGGCGTCCCTTCTGTTGTTGCGAGCGCAGCACCGGTTCAAACGGTCTCGAGGTTGACATCCACAGACGGGCCGCCGGTGATCGTCTGCAGCACGACGCAGTACCGCTCGGTTGAGGTCATCAGCTGGCTTTCCAGCACAGTGGGATCCGAAGCTTGGAATTCACGTGACTTGAAGTCGCGGC
>JADMIO010833458.1_pt1 | contig 65999 bp, 58 predicted proteins | sample 8958161 | NCBI WGS metagenome assembly JADMIO01 (sample SAMN16585339, study PRJNA669376) | soil metagenome | isolation source: Crop rotation soil | place: USA: Cullars Rotation, Alabama | collected 2011
CCGCGACTTCAAGTCACGTGAATTCCAAGCTTCGGATCCCACTGTGCTGGAAAGGCGACGCGGCCGGCCAAGCCACCGGCGCCACGATCGCTGCCCCGCAGCCACTGTCCCTCGGCATCGAGCTCTCGGCAGCGGAGATCGCCGAGGCCGCCGGGATCGGCCATGCCGATGTCCTGGTCGCCGCCCACAAACCGGTCGTCGCCTCGGTCGGCGTTTCGTTCGTGCTGGCAGAAGTCACCGGATCGGCGCTGACGAAGGCGACGCCCGATCTTGGCGCCTTCCGTCGCGTGTGTTCGTCGCATCGCGAGATGAACGGCCGCTTCTCTCTGTTTCTTTACGCTCGCGACGGCGAGCGCCTGCGCGCCCGGATGTTCGCGCCGATCGCCGGCACCTGGGAAGATCCGGCGACCGGCAGCGCCAGCGCGCCGCTGGGTGCGCTGCTGCTCTCGTTCACGAAGGAAGAGAGCCGCGCCTACGACATCGTCCAGGGCGTCGAGATGGGTCGGCCGAGCCTGCTCCGCATCGTCGCGCGGCGCGCCTCCGACGGCATCCGCGCCACGATCGGCGGCGGCTGCGTGCCGGTGCTGAAGGGCGAGGCCCAGGTCTGAGGGATCAGTGATCCCGCCAGAGCTCGGTCATCGCCCAGTAGGTGAAAGCGGTCGTCCAGCCGATCAGCAGCAGCCCGGACAACGCCTCGATCCCGCAAAAGAGACGTGCAGGGCCGAACTCGAACACCTCGGCGCTGCCGAGCGAAGCGTAGGATTCGAAGGAGATGTAGAGCGCCTCGAGGAAGTTGTGCTCGATGTCGCGGGTGAACAGGTGCCGCCCGCTCATCGCCATCGACGCCCATAGCCCGAGCGCGAAGATGCCGACCTCGGCGAGGTGACTGACGAAAATCCCCATCATGATGACGATCATGCGCCGGCGCGGGACCGCCGGCCTCCGTGTCACGCGACCGGAGAGGAAACGCAGCGTCTCGTAATGAAGCAGCAGGCACAGGACCGCGGATACGAGTCCGGCGACGACGAAGATCATGCGGCAAGTCCGAACGGTTCGAGGGCGCGATCGACGGCCTGGTCGACGAGCTCGTCGATGGTCTTGGGCTTCAGATGGAAAGCGGGCACCGGCGGCATCACCAGCGCGCCGTAGCTTGTCGCCCGCTCCATCAGCTCGATATGACCGAGATGCAGCGGCGTCTCGCGGAGCAGCAGAACCAGCCGGCGCCGGTCCTTGAGGCAGACATCGGCGGCACGGACGACGAGGTTGTCGTTATAGGAGTTGGCGATCCCGCTCAGCGTCTTGATCGAGCACGGCGCCACCAGCATGCCGGCCGTCCGGAACGAGCCGCTCGCCATCGAGGCGCCGATGTCCTCGAAGCTGTGCACAATGGATGCGAGCCCCCGCACCTTCGGCGCCGAGTAGTCCGTCTCTTCTTTTATGGTCCTGAGCGCCGACGGGGAGAGGATCAGGTGGGTCTCGACCTCCTTCTCCTTCAGGCGCTCCAGCGCCCGTATGCCGAAGATCGCCCCGGACGCGCCGGTGATCGCAACGATCAGGCGCTTCGGCGAGGCTTTGGGGGCGGTCCTTTTCGGCACGGGCTCAAATGACCCAAGGCCGACTTCCCGCGCAATGGGGATTCTGACATCCCAGATTCCAGAATTGACATTTCATAGCCGCCATACTCGTATTCCCATCCCTCCTCGCCTTCACAGGCCACGAATGCTCGACATCTCGCGCACGCTGCCCGCCGACGCCGACACAAGGCAAAGCGACATCGCCTTCGAGATGATGAAGGCGGACATCGTCGCCTGCCGGCTGGCGCCGGGGGCGAACGTGTCGGAGGGCGATCTCGCCGATCGCTATCAGCTGGGCAAGGCGCCGATCCGGATGGCGCTGACCCGTCTCGCTGACCGCGACTGGCTGCGCGCCCTTCCCCGCCGCGGCTACGTGGTGAAGCCCATCGCCATGCGCGACGTGACCGAGGTGCTCGACCTTCGCCTGATCATCGAGCCCGCCGCCGCGCGCGCTGCCGCCGGACGCGTCGAGGTCAGCCGCCTCGAGCACCTGGACGCCGTCTGCCGCGCCGGCTTCGTCGCCGGCGATGCGTCGAGCGAGGCCACATATCTGCAGGCGCATCGGCAGTTCCACTTCGCGATCGTGCTGGCGGCCGGAAACCGTCGCCTGGGGCGCAGCTTCGAGCCGCTCTGGGACGAGACCGAGCGCGTGCTGCATCACACCGGCCTGCTCCGCCGCAGCGCCGAAGCGCTGCGTCACGATCACCGCCCGCTGATCGACGCGCTCCGCGCCGGCGACGGCGCCGCCGCCGAAGCCGAGATGCGCGAGGAGGTCCAGCACCTCTCCCGCATGGTGGTCGAGACCGCGCTCAAGACCGCGATCCTGGTCGCTCCGCCTGCCGCTGAAATGGATTTTCCCGCCGATCGCCACGACCGACACCTTTGACCTCTCGCAGCATCGGCATTGCGAAGAACTCTCCACTACGAAGTCGATAGACTCCCGCTTAACCGAGACAACCAACCAACGCCAAGGAGGCTCACGATGAATCGATTGTCGATGTGGCTCGGGACCGCCGCACTCGCGACGGTGCTCGCTGCCGGCCAAGCCGACGCTGCCAAGGACCTGCTGGTGATCGATCTCGCCAGCGAGCCTGCCTCGCTCGACCCGCATGTCCAGTGGAATCCGGACAGCTACTGGGTCTATCGCAACATCTTCGACAACGTCGTGACGCGCGACGACGACGGCGAGATCATCCCGCAGATCGCCACCTCTTGGAAGGCGATCAACGACACCACGATCGAGTTCACGCTGCGCGGCGACGTGAAGTTCCATGACGGCACGGCGATGACCGCCGACGACGTCGCCTTCACCGTCAAGCGCATCACCGATCCCGCCTTCAAGAGCCCGCAGCTCGACCAGTTCAACAAGATCGTCTCGACCGAGGTGGTCAACCCGACGACGATCCGCTTCAAGACCGACAGCGTCTATCCGGTGTTGATGGCGCAGCTGACCAAGCTCTCGATCGTGCCGAAGGCGCATGTCGAGAAGGTCGGCAACGAGGCCTTCAACGCCGGCCCGATGGGCAGCGGCGCCTACAAGTTCGGCTCGCAGCAGCGGGGCGTGAAGACGACGCTCACCCGCAACGACGCCTATTGGGGCCAGAAGGGCGTCTTCCCGGCGGCCGAGTTCCGGCCCGTGCCGGATGCCGCCACCCGCATGGCGGATCTCCGCTCGGGCAAGGCCGACATCATCGTCACGATCAACGCCGACCACGCCAAGGAGCTGAAGGCCGACGCCAACACCAAGGTGTTGAGCGTGCTCAGCGAGCGCGTCGCCTACTTCATGCTGAACTCGCTGACCGGCCCGACCTCGGACCTCCGCGTCCGCCAGGCGATCTCGGCGGCGATCGACCGCCAGGGCATCATCGACGGCCTGATGGGCGGCTACGACAAGCCGGTCGCGACCATGCTGTCGCCGGTGCATGTCGGCTACTCCGACGGCTTCAAGGGCCCGGTCTACGACCCCAACAAGGCGAAGGAGCTGCTGAAGACGGTCGGCGCCCCGGCGCAGGCCACCTTCACCCTCTTCACCTCGCCGGTCTTCGACCAGCGCATCGTCGTCGCGATCCAGCAGATGCTGCGCGACGTCGGCCTCAAGGTCGAGATCACCTCCAGCGACTTCGCCAACTGGCTGAAGCGCGCCCAGTCCTCGCCGCAGGAGTTCGGCGAGGTCACCTTCAGCCGCTGGTCTTGCGGCTGCCAGGACGCCGACGGCATCCTCTACCCGCTCTATCACTCGAAGAGCCAGTGGGCGAAGTCGAACGATCCGAAGATGGATGCCGCTCTCGACGCCGGCCGCTCGACCCTCGACGAGGCCGCGCGAATCCGCGCCTACAAGACGGCGAACGAGATCGCCGAAGCGACGGTGCCGCTGGTGCCCCTCTACCAGGCCGCCATCCTCTACGGCGCCCGCAAGGAGCTGCGCTGGAAGCCGACGCCGAACGAGAGCTTCTTCATCAACCGCATCGGCTGGGACGGCTGAGCTCCCAACATCGAGCCCGTACCTTCACCCCCATCCTGCCCTCCCCCATCAAGGGGGAGGGTTTCTCTTTTTTGCTTCTTCCCCCTCTCATCCCCTCCCCCGACGTGGGGAGGGTTAGGGTGGGGGGCGATGCAACGCTCCAACCTTCGACACAAGAGTCACTGACATGGCCGCCATGAGCTGGGGCGACGAGTTCGTAGGCAAGCGCGTCGTCGTCACCGGAGCCTGCGGCATCTACGGCCGCTGGATCGCCAAGGCCTTCGATGCGGTCGGCGCGAAGGTCTGTCTCTCGGACGTGAAAGGCGAAGACCTCGCCAAGTTCGCCGCCGAGCTGAACCTTTCGGCCAAGGGCGGGCTCACCCACAAGACCGACCTGACCGACGACGCCTCGATCGACGATCTGGTTGCGACCGTCGCCAAGGCCTGGGGGGCGGCGGACATCGTCGTCAACAACGCCGGCATCTATCCGAGCGGCTTCCTCCTCGACATCGATGCCAAGGAGTGGGACCGGATCATCGGCGTCAACCTGCGGGCACCGTTCCTCGTCTCGCGCGGCTTCGCCAAGCTGATGATCCAGCACAAGGTCAAGGGCAGCATCGTCGACATCTCCTCGGGCGCATCCCGCAAGATGCGGCGCACGGTGGCGCCCTACTGCCTTTCCAAGACCGCGCTCGACCGGCTCAACAAGGGCTTCGCGATCGAGCTCGCCGAGTTCGGCATCCGCGTCAACATCGTCGAGCCGGGCTTCGCGCCGGGATCGACCGCGAGCCCGCTGACGGAGGCGCATGTCGCGGCAACGCTCCAGCAGATCCCGCTTGGCCGCGCGACCCTGCCGAATGAGGCACCGGACGCGGTCCTGTTCCTCTGCTCGAGCAAGGCCGAGTACATCACCGGCACGACGCTGACCGTCGACGGCGGCAACTCGATCGGCAGCCTCGCCGTCCATCAGGACAAGAAGCACCCGGGGTGACGGCGCCCTCGCCGAAACGCGCTGTCGTCTCGGCCAAAGGCATCGTCGCCGCCCAGCATCCAGCCGCTGCCGCGGCCGGGCTTCGCATGCTGGCGGCCGGCGGCAATGCCGTCGACGCCGCGATCGCCGCGACACTCGCTGTCGGCGTCGCCGAACCATGGCTCAGCGGGCTCGGCGGCGGCGGGCTGATGCTGCTGAGGCTCGTCTCCGAGGGAAAGACACACGGCATCGACTTCTCGATGGTCTCGCCCCGCCGCCTCGATCCCTCCCGCTATCCGCTCGCGACCGGCACGGACTCCGGCCTCTTCCAATGGCCGCGCGTCGAAGGCGACCGCAACATCTCAGGCGCGGAGTCGATCTGCGTTCCCGGCACGGTGGCAGGGCTCGGCCTCGCCGCCGAGCGCTTTGCGCGCCTCTCGTGGGCCGACTTGGCCCAGCCGGCGATCGAGCTTGCGGAGGCCGGCCTGCCGGTCGACTGGTTCACCCAGCTCACCATCGGCGTCGAATCCGGCCTCGATGCTTATCCTGCAACCCTCGCGATCTTCCTGCCCGACGGAAGGGCGCCCCAGGCTGAGGCCGGACGGCGCCTCGCCAACCCGGCGCTGACGGCGACGCTCCGCCGCCTCGCCACTATCGGTCCGCGCGATTTCTACGAGGGCGAGATCGCCAGGCGGATGGTCGAGGATCTCGCCGCCCATGGCAGCGTGATCGATCGCGACGATCTCGCCGGCTACCGCGCTCGCCTGGTCGAGCCGATGTCGATCGACTATCGCGGCACCTCGATCGAGGCGATGCCGGGGCTCACCGGGGGGCCGACCTACTTCGCGGCAATGCGCTCGCTCCGAGACGAGATCCAGCCGGGCCTGGCGCCGGCTCCGGATGCTTTCGTCGCCTATGCGCGCGCGATCACTGCCGCCTATGCCGATCGCCTCACGACCCACGGCCATGCCGGACTCACCCACGACCCCGGTTGCACGTCACATGTCAGCGTCATCGACACCGACGGCAGCATGGCGTCGATCACCAATACGCTCCTCGCCCGCTTCGGCTCGAAGCTGGTGCTGCCGTCGACCGGCTTGCTGATGAACAACGGCATGATGTGGTTCGACCCGAGGCCGGGAAGCGCGAACGCGATCGCCGCAGGCAAGCGGCCGCTTGCCAACATGTGCCCGCTGCTGGCGACGCGCGGCGGCGAGCCGGCCTTCGTGATGGGTGCGGCCGGTGGCCGACAGATCGTGCCGGCGCTGGTGCAGCTCACCTCGTTCCTGCTGGATTTCGGCATGACGCTGGACGGCGCGCTGCAGATGCCGCGGCTGGACGCCAGCACCTCGACCGTGACATGCGACGACCGCATGGCGGCGGCCCATGTCGCGGCGATCGCCCGCTCGTTCCCGGTCTCGCGCGTGACCGACACCGTCTATCCGGTGCAGTTCGGCGTCCCCAACGCCGTGATCCGCGCACACGGGATCAACACCGGCATGGCGCACCCGACCACGCCGTGGCCGGTGGCGCTCGCCGAGAGCTAGCCGAGCTCCTTCGCGAGCTCGTCCAGCATGTGGAAGGCGGTGTTTGCCGCCGGCACGCCGCAATAGATCGCCTGCTGCAGCACGATCTCCTTGAGGTCGTCGGTCGAGAACCCGCCTTCGACCAGCGCCGCCCGCGCATGCATGCGGAACTCGTCCCAGCGCGACAGCGCCAGCAAGGTGCCGATCACCAGGATGCGGCGCGTGCGGATGTCGAGACCGGGCCGGGTCCAGATCTCGCCCCAGGCGTAGCGCGTGATCAGATCCTGGAACTCGCGCGTGAGATCGTTGGTCTTGGCGACCGAGCGATCGACATGCGCCTCGCCCAGCACCTTGCGGCGGACCTTCATGCCGGCGGCATGCCGTTCCTTCTCATCCATTCCCGCTCTCCCTCGCCAGCACGCGTGCGACGAACTCAGCCGACGATCCGAGATACGCTTCCGGCATCATCAGCACTTCGATCTCGTCCGGGCTCAGCGAGCGCGAGATCTGCGGATCCTCGGCAAGCACCGCGCCGAGCGGACGCTTCTCGGCAACCGCCTTCCGGCATGCCGCCTCGACCAATTCGTGCGCCTTGGCCTTGCCGAGCCGGCTTCCGAGCGTCGCCGACACCGCTTCGGCCAGCACGAGACCGCCGGTCACCTCGATATTGGCCCGCATGCGGGCTCCATCGACGACGAGCCCGTCGAGCGCCTCGGCGATCGCACGCGCCGCGCCGCCCGCGATCCGGATCAGCTCGGGCAAGGTCTCCCATTCGGCCTGCCAGCCGCCGAGGCCGCGCTCGTGCTCCTGGTCCATCGCTCCCAGCATCGTCGCGACCAGACCCGGCGCCCGCGCCGCCGCCGCCAATGCGATCGAGGCGGAGACCGGGTTGCGCTTGTGCGGCATCGTCGAGGAGCCACCGCGCCCCGCCGCAGGTGCCTCGTAGGCTTCGCCGATCTCGGTCTGGCCCATCAGCGCCAGGTCGCGTGCGATCTTGCCGAGCACGCCCACGGCGATACCCAGGGTCGTCGCGAGTGCAACCAGGCGGTCGCGATGGGAATGCCACGGCATGTCCGGCACCGGCAAACCCAGCCGGTAGCCCAGCACCCGCGCCACTTCCGGCCCGTCATTGCCGAGCGACGCCAGCGTGCCGGCGGCGCCGCCGAACTGCAGCAGCGAGGTCGCCTCCAGATCCGCGTCGAGACGCGCACGTACGCGACGCAGCGCCTCGAGCCAGCCGGCGGCCTTCAGGCCGAAGGTGACCGGGACTGCCTGCTGCATCCAGGTGCGCCCTATCATCGGCGTCGATGCATGCTTTTCCGCGTGGCCGGCGGCAGCAGCAGCCGCGCGCCCGAGATGCGCGGAGATCGGCGGGATCGCCTTCTTCAGTTGCAGTACAAGGCCGGTATCGATGATGTCCTGGCTGGTGGCGCCCATATGGACGAAGCGGGCCGCGTCGTCATTGGACGACGCGACCTGCCTGGTCAACGCCTTGACCAGCGGGATCGCGAGGTTGCCGGCTTTCACCGCCTCCTCCGCCAGCGCCAACTGGTCGTAGAGCGATGCCTTGCCGGCATCGCGGATTGCCGCGAGCGCGTCCATCGGCACAAGTCCGAGATCGGACTCCGCCTCGGCCAGCGCGACCTCGACGTCGAGCATCGCCTGCAGCCGCGCCGTGTCGGTGAGCGCTGCGTCGACCTCAGGGTCGCCGAAGAGCCGGGATGTGAGACCGCTCACGGAGCGAAGAAGACGGTCTCGTCCTTCCCCTGCAGCACGATGTCGAAGCGGTAGCGATCGTCGCCGATGCGCTTGGCTACCAGCGTCGGCACGCGCGGCTGCGGCACCAGCTCGAGGATCGGGTCCTGGTCGTTGGCCGCCTCGCCCTCGAAATAGATCCGCGTGACCAGACGCGTCAGCAGGCCGCGCGCGAAGACGCCGACGACGAGATGCGGCGCCTGCTGGCGATTGCCGGGCCCCGGCACCGGTCCCGGCTTGATCGTCGTCAGGCTGTAGCGCCCCTCAGGATCGGTCGCGGCCCGGCGGAAGCCGTCGAACGGCTTCTCCGCCCCCGGACGCGTGTCCTCCGGGTGGTGGTAGCGGCCGGACGCGTCCGCCTGCCAGGTCTCGATCAGCGCATCGGGCACCACGGCCCCGGCGCCGTCGCGGACGACGCCTTCGATCGTGACACGCGTGCCGTCGCAATCGCCGACGATCTCGCTGCAGCCGTCGAAGACGAGCCCGAAGCGGAAGAACGGCCCGACGGTCTGGAAGGGAGTGGTGGTCATCCTTGCGCTTCCATCGGCGTTGCGTTGCGGCCGCGGACGATCATGTCGAAGCGGTAGCCCAGCGCCCATTCGGGCTTGGTGAGATTGAAGTCGAAGCTCGACACCATCCGGTCCCTCGCCTTCGGATCGCTGGTCGAGTTGAAGATCGGATCGTGCGCCAGCAGGGGGTCGCCCGGGAAGTACATCTGGGTGATCAGGCGCGTGAGGAAGCTCGGCCCGAAGATCGAGAAGTGCAGATGCGCCGGCCGCCAGGCGTTGTGATGGTTTCGCCACGGATAGGCGCCGGGCTTGATGGTGACGAAGCGGTAGCGGCCCTCGGCATCGGTGATCGCCCGCCCGCTGCCGGTGAAGTTGGGATCGAGCGGCGCGTCGTGCTGGTCGCCGTCATGGCGGTAGCGGCCGGCGGCGTTCGCCTGCCAGAGCTCGACCAGCGTGTTCGGGATCGGCCGCTCGTCCTCGTCCAGCACCAGCCCCTCGACGATGATCCGCTCGCCCTGCGCCGGCGCCTTGCCCTGCATGGTCAGGTCGATCTCGGGCGGCCCGAAGCGCTCGAACCCGGACACCGGCCCGGTGATCTCGGAGAGCGTCTGCGGGATCGCGACCAGAGCTTCCTTCGGGTGCCGAAGCTTGGTCGAGCCGTAGCCTTCGAAGCTGTTCGACGGATGGGCACCGTCTGGGATCGGACGATAGGGTCTGAGGCCGGTCATGTAAGCGTTCCGTTGAAGATCCTGCCCGCATGTTAGCAGCCCGTTCGCCGATTGCGTCCGGCAATTGCCGGGCATAAGGGCCCGTGGCAGGGTGCCGGTCCCGCCGTTTCCACCCCTTCCAGCGAGACTTCCATGGCCGAGACGACGCGCTATCACAAGGTCGCGCCCGCCAACCTCAAGAAGGCGATCATGCTCGTCTTCGCTCAGGTCGGCAGCAGCACGCGCGAGCAGGAGCTGACCGCCGACCACCTGGTCGCAGCCAACCTCTCCGGCCACGACTCCCATGGCGTCGGCATGATCCCGGCCTACCTCCAGGCCTGGCGCGAGAAGAAGCTGACGATCAACGGCAAGCACACGGTGGCAGTGGACTCAGGCCCGATCCTCACCGTCGACGGCGGCTTGGGCCTCGGCCAGGTGATCGCCTTCGATGCGATGAACCTCGGCATGGAGCGGGCGAAGCAGATGGGCATCTGCGTCCTCGGCATTCGCAACGCGCACCACACCGGCCGCATCGGCCATTGGGCCGAGCAATGCGCGGCCAAGGGGTTCGTCTCGATGCACTACGTCGCGGGCTTCGCCGGGGTCACTTCGGTCGCCCCCTTCGGCGGCAGCCAGACCCGCTTCCAGACCAACCCGTACGCAGCAGGCTTTCCGCTGCCGGGCCGCCCGCCGATCATCCTCGACTTCGCGACATCGAAGATCGCCATGGGCAAGGTGCGCGTCGCCTTCAACAAGGGCGAGCAGGTGCCGGAGAACTGCCTGATCGACGCCCAGGGCAAGCCGACCCGAGATCCCGGCGTCATGTATGCGCCGCCCGAGACGCGCGGCGCGCTCTTCACGTTCGGCGAGCACAAGGGTTCGGGCCTGGCGATGATCTGCGAGCTGTTCGCCGGTGCGCTGACCGGCGGCGGCACGACGTACCCCGGCAACTACGAGAACCGGCCGATCATGAACAGCATGCTGTCGATCATCGTCGAGCCGACCAGGCTCGGCGGCGGCGACAATGCCGGCGCGGAGGCCAATCGCTTCGTCGACTGGGTCAAGTCGTCGAAGCCGCTGCCCGGCGTCGAGGAGGTGCTGGTGGCAGGCGAGCCGGAGCGCAAGCGGCGCGCCGAGCGCGAACGCGACGGCATCCCGGTCGACACCACCACTTGGGAAGAAGTGTCGAAGGCCGCCGAGGCCGCCGGCCTCAAGCGCGCCGACCTCGACAAGGCCGCCGGCATCGGCTGATGACGAAGACCGTTCTCTCCTGGTCGGAGTGGTCGTCGCTCGACGCGATCGCCTTGGCCAAGCGCATCCGCTCGGGCGAGATCAGCGCGAAGGAGGCGGCGGCGCAGGTCGCGGCCGGCATCGCCGAGCTCAATCCGAAGCTGAGGGCGGTGCTGGAGGTCTTCGAGGATGTCGTCGCCAATCCGGACACGGACGGTCCCGACCGCAGCGGCCCCTTCTACGGCGTGCCGCTCCTGCTGAAAGACGTCCTGTCAGGCCTCAAGGGCCGGAAGCTCGAGAACGGATCGCGGCAGTTCCGCGGCAACGTCGCGCAGGTGACCGATCCGCTGATCGAGAACTATCTCGGCATGGGCCTCGTGCCGATCGGGCGGTCGACGACGCCCGAGTTCGGCTGGACCTTCGACACCACCACCGACTACCTCGACGAGCTCATCGTCACCCGTAGCCCCTGGAACCTTGAGCGCACGCCGGGTGGATCGTCCGGCGGCTCGGCGGCGATGGTCTCGGCCGGCGTGTTGCCGATCAGCATGGCCTCCGACGGCGGCGGCTCGATCCGCATTCCCGCCTCGTTCTGCGGGCTCGTCGGCCACAAGCCCTCGCGCGGCCTGGTCCCGCGTAATCTCTCGTCCAGCGAATACATGACGCGCCACGTCTACGAGAGCGTGGTGACGCGGACCGTGCGCGATACCGCGCTGGCGCTCGACGGTCTCGCGAAGGGCGAGGAAGGCGGCTTCTTCATCCGGCTGACGCCGGCGGTTCCCTCCTTCCTCGCCGCCATCGGTGATCCGCCGAAGCGGTGGCGGATCGGGTTCTCGTGCGGCCGGTGGGGCGCCGCGTCGCCGGTCGATGCGGCCGTCGTTCAGCGGCTCGGCGAGGTCGCGAAGCTCCTGGAGAGCCTCGGCCACATGGTCGAAGAGGTGAAGGATGCCGACATCTGCGATTTCGAGATGCTCCGGCGCGGCTACACGACCCATGGTCGCGCCGTCCGGCGCGGCCATATCGAGACGGCGCGACTGCGCGGCGTGAGCCTCGAAGATCTCGCCAAGCAGATGTCGCCGACCTACTACCAGCACCTGCTTGCCTCCCAAGAGACGACGCTGTTCGACCTGCAGCGCGCCTTCGGCGAGAACAACGCGTCGATCCGCAGCTTCGGCAAGGCGATGGCCAAGTACGAGGCGCTGCTGACGCCGACCCTGTCGATCCGCGTGCCCAAGGCCAACGGCCCCTACTCGCCCTACAGCGAGGAAGCGTACGAGCCGTGGTTCGAACGTCTTTACGATGCCTGCCGCTACACCATCCCGGGGAACGAGACCGGCATGCCGTCGGTCTCGGTGCCGGCCGGTCTCGATGCCGACGGCATGCCGATCGGCGCGCTGCTCCATGGCAGGTTCGGCCGCGACGACATGGTGCTGAGGCTGGCAGCGCAGATCGAAGCGGCGAAACCCGAGTGGTCCTCGCCGCGGCCCAAGCACCACATCACCGCTGAGGCTTAGCTCGTGCCCCCTCCCCCCGCGTACGACGCGGGAGAGGGTTTCGATGGATTTCGGCCTCGCCAGCCTTTGCTTGACCCTATCGCGTGTCACTCGCCACGCTTCGGTTTCAAGGAAATCCAAGGGAGGCGGCGATGACGAAGCAGACTCTGTCGTGGTCGGAATGGGCGTCGACGGACGCACTGGGTCTGGCGGATCTCGTCGCCAAGAAGAAGATCTCGACGAAGGAAGTCGCGGCCCAGGCCAAGGCCGGCATGGAAGCCGCCAACCCGACGCTCGAAGCCGTGCTGGAGATCTTCGAGGACGTCGTCGCCAATCCCGACAAGGACGGCCCGAACAAGGACGGCGCCTTCTACGGCGTGCCGATGCTGCTGAAGGACATCGGCTCCGGCCTCAAGGGACGCAAGCAGGAGTCGGGCTCGAAGCTGCTGCGCGACTTCGTCGTGGCCGAGACCGATCCGCTGGTCGCCAACTTCCTTGGCGGCGGCCTGGTCCCGATCGGGCGGTCGACCACGCCCGAGTTCGGCATGACCTTCGACACCACGACCAGCTATCTCGACAAGGTCATCACCACCCGTAATCCGTGGAACCTGAAGCACACGCCCGGCGGTTCCTCCGGCGGCTCGGCAGCGATGGTCTCGGCCGGCGTGCTGCCGATCAGCATGGCCTCGGACGGCGGCGGCTCGACCCGCATCCCCGCCTCCTTCTGCGGCTTGGTCGGACACAAGTCGTCGCGTGGCCTGGTGCCGCGCCAGATCGGCGGCAGCGACTACTCATCCCGCCATGTGAACGAAGGCGTCGTCACGCGCTCGGTCCGCGACACTGCGGCGGCGCTCGATGCGATCGGCCAAGGACCGCAGGGTGGCTTCTTCGTTCGCGTGACGCCGACGGTGCCGTCCTTCCTCGACTGCCTCAAAGACGTACCTAAGGGATGGAAGATCGGCCTCTCGACCGGCCCATGGGGCCGCTCGACGCCGGTCGACCCTCAGGTCGCTACCCGTATCCGCGAGGTCGGCAAGCTGCTGGAGAGCCTCGGCCACACGGTCGAGGAAGTGAAGGACGAGCAGGTCTGCGACTGGGCCGCGATGTGGCGGGGCTACATCACGCACTGGATCACCAGCCGCATGGCGCATCAGGGCCTGGCGCGCAGCCGTAACGTCGACGTCTCGCGCATCAAGGACTTCATGGTGCCGATGGTCTGGCGCCATTTCGAGGCGGCGCAGACCTACAAGCTGGTCGATCTGATGAATGCGATGAACGACAACAACACCGTCACCCGCGCCTTCGGCAAGCTGATGGACAAGTACGACATGCTGCTCACGCCGACCTTGGCGGTCCGTGTGCCGGAGGCGAACGGTCCCTACTCGCTGCTGCGAGACGAGCCGCTCACCGGGTGGATGGATCGCCTCGCCGACGCCTGCCGCTTCACCATGCCCGGCAACGAGACCGGCGTACCGGCGATCTCCGTCCCGGCCGGCCTCGACACGGACGGGCTGCCGATCGGTGCCCAGCTGCACGGCAAGTTCGGCCGCGACGACATGGTGTTGCGCCTCGCCGCCCAGATCGAAATGGCGAAGCCGGACTGGTTTACCGCGCGGCCCAAAAACCATATCGCCGCCGGCACCTGGAAGGTCTGAGGTTGTTTCGCCGGGGACCGTTGCGATTTTCCGTCGCAACGGTTCGTTAACCTCGATGGTGGTAGTCGAGCGCGCGACTTACTGCCACATTCGAGATAAATGCGCGCCACCGCCACGCATCGTCGGACGCTGACGGCCATCATCGTTGCCGCCGTCGTCGCTGTGACCGCGATCTGGGCGGCGGCGCTGACGCTGGCGGTGCAGGATCGGCGCGACGTTTTCGGCGATGCCGAGACCGAGCTGATCGGCACGCAGAACGCGATCGCGGCCCAGGTCGAGCGCACCTTCGAGAACGCCCGTTTCCTGCTGACGACCGTCGATCTATGGCTCGGCGACGCCACCAACCAGCGCCCCCTCGACCAGCTCGCCTCTTGGATCCAGACCCTGGAAAGCACGCAGGAGGTGCCGCTCGCCATTCATCTGATCGACGAGCACGGCAACATCGTCCGCTACGGCGAGCAGCGGGAGGATGCCGTCAACATCCGCGACCGCGACTACTTCCAGGCGCTCCAGCACCAGCCGCCGAGAGTCCACTATGTCGGGGCGCAGGTCGTGGGCCGCGACAACGGCCGCAATCTCATCCCGCTCGCGACAAAGATCCCGGCCAACCGCTTCGGCATCGCCTACGCCGTGGCCTCGGTCCCGACCCAAGGGCTGATCGATGCGTTCGACGGCCTGCTGGTAACGGCGCCCGGCATCGTCGGCATCGTCCGCGAGGACGGCACCTTTCTCTTGCGGACGCCGGATGCCGAGAACCTGACCGGCACGAAGGTGGACTTGAGCGGCGTCCTCGGCTTGACGCCGGAGTCGCCGCGCGTCGGCTTCTTCACCCATACGCTGCGCGGGGGCAAGGAGGCGATGAGCGCCTATTCGCGCCTGAACTCGCTGCCCCTCTACGTTTACGGCACGTTCCAGATATCCGACCTCGTAGACAAAGCAGGCGACCGCGCCCGCCCGAAGCTGCTGGCTGCCATCGCTGCGACCATCCTCGTCCTGATCGGAACGGGTCTCCTCGGCTTCCTGATCGTACAGCGCGAGAGAGAAGCCCGACGCGTCGCCGACGCGCTGGTCGCCGCCGACGAGGCCAATGCGGCGAAGACCCAGTTCCTCGCCAATGTGAGCCACGAGCTCCGGACGCCGCTCAACGCCGTCATCGGCTTCTCCGAGACCCTGGCGGCGCAGATCTTCGGGCCGTTGTCCGAGCGCTATCGCGGGTACGCCGAAGATATCCTGTCGTCGGGCAAGCATCTGCTCAGCATCGTCGACCAGCTTCTCGACATGGCGTCGATCGAGGCGCGTCGTGAGCATCTGAGGCCCGAGCCGGTGTTGATCGATGAGATCGCCGACGAGGTCGCGCAGATGATGCGCCCGATGGCCGACCAGCGCGGCGTGCGGGTCGCGGTTCGCCGGCTGGACGAGCCGCTCACGATCGTCAGCGACAGCCGCTGCGTCCGTCAGATCCTGATCAACCTGATGAGCAACGGCATCCGCTTCTGCCGCGCCGGCGGCGAAGTCGCGCTCTCATGGAGCCGAGATGCCAATCAAGTCGGCATCGTGATCCAGGACCAGGGACCGGGAATCGAGGACGAGGATCTGCCGCGGATCTTCGACCTGTTCTGGCAGGGCGAGGACGCCTATGCGCGGCGCCACGGCGGCATCGGGCTCGGCCTGCCGCTGACCAAGACGCTGACGACTGCGCTCGGCGGCACGATCTCGGTCACCAGCGAAGTCGGCGTCGGGAGCCGCTTCGTCGTGCGGCTCCCGGAAGCGATGACGGCCTAGGCCGCCATCGTCTTCAGAAGCGCGATCGCCTCCTTCTCGAGAACCTCGGCCGCGGTCGGCGCATAGGGCGTCGCCCACTCGGTCTCGTAGCCGCCCTCGGAGTACGCGTCGGCAACCGGCACATAGCCCTGCCAGCCGTTCGAATATCCGGCGAACTGCACCACCGGCAGCGGCGAGGCCTCGCGGACGCGAGCGCCGATCTTGGAGAACGGCTCCAGCGGCGAGCCGATCAGGGCCACGTTGCCCAGGCGGATGCCGTGCAGGTCGACGCTCATATGCGTCTGGCCCTGGGTCAGCTTGGCCCAATGCGCGTTCATCGCCGCGCGCTTGGACTTGGCGTTGGTATCCGAGATCTCCTGCTTCGAGGCCTTGGTCTTGTCGATCGAGACCATCGCCTTGGCCAGCCGCTCCGCCTCGGCCGTGGCGTCGGCCGCCGAGCCGTAGTTGCGCACCGGCAGCTTCGCCGTCCGCGTCGTCACGATCAGCTTGGTCTCCACCTCGGGCCCGGTGTCCTCGGCCCAGAGGCCGAGCGGCGCGCCCGACTCCACCACCGCCTCGAAGCGGCGGACGATCGGCCGCGTGCGCAGGCCCATCAGCACGCGCGCCGCCTCCGATCCCAGCCGCGTGCCGATGCGGCGCGGAATCTGCACGTCGCCGGTCAGCCCCTGCTCCGGCATCTGATCTCCCGCGCAGCCCTGAAGGAACAGGCACGGCGCGCCGGTGAGCTGCTGCACCACGCGCTTCACCGTGCCCGGATAGTCGGGGCTGATGAGGCGGTTCTGGTGCGCAAGCGTGATCGGATGCGTGCCGAAGCCGACGATAGAGGCGATCGGCGTCTCGTCCATGTCGTCGATGCGGACGACGGTGACGGTATCGTCGACGTATCCGCCGCGGTTCTCCGCCACCAGCATGGCGCCCGACGGGCCCTTGAAACGGCGGTTCACGGTGACGTCGCTCTTGCCGTAGCCGCCGGCGACGCGGGCCTGCTTCGGCGCCATCATCGCCTGACGCACGGCGCTGACCAGCTGGGCCCGCACGTAGTCCTGATAGGCCGGGACCAGTTCCGCGCCCGGAAGCCCGCCGGTGCCGCCGAAGGAAGAACTAAGGCTCCAGGGCGGGCCGGCATGGGTGTGCGTGAACGCGAGGCGCACCGCCTCGGGAGGCACGCCGGCGGTGTCGCCGATCAGCCTCCGGAGCTCGTCGGCCTCGTCCATCTGGAAGTTGCCGAAATCGACGTCGACGATGACGGCGGTCGTGTTCTCGTCGGACACGATCATCGCCGTCGCCCACAGCTCCATGTCGATGCCTTCGGCACGGTCATGAACGCGGGCACCCCAGTTGACGTGGGCGATGCCGACGGGCGGGGTGATGTCGGTGCGGCCGACGCCGACGCGAAGCTTGGACATGTCTCTTCTCCTCTAGTCAGGCGGCGCGCGCGGCGACCGCCTCGATCTCTACAAGAAACTCGGGCCGGGCAAGCCCGGCGACGATCACGAAAGTCGATGCCGGGAAATCAGGACCCGGCAAATGTCTCTGACGTGCCGCACGGACCGCCGGGATCAGGTCGCGGTCGACGACATAGGTCGTCACCTTCACGAGATCCGCGATCGTCATGCCGCCGGCATCCAGAACGCGGCCTATATTTGCCCAGGCGTGGCTGGCCTGAGCCTCCGCACCATCAGCGAGCACTCCATCCGGCGAGATGCCGAGCTGGCCGGAAACGAAGATCCAGCGCAGCCCCTTCTCGACCGCGATGCCGTGACTGTAGGCGCCGAGCGGCGGCGCCATGGTCGACGGGTTGAGGCGGTCATGCATCGACTTAGCTGCGTGGACGGACGCCCAACGAAAGCAGGCGATCCTTCATCCGGTCGGTCGCGGCGGTGATGGCGGCGGCGATCGCCGGCTCGACGCTCTTGTGGCCGGCTTCCAACACCCAGGTGAACTCGGCCTCGGGCCACGCCTTGTGCAGCTTCCAGGCGACATAGGGCCGCGTCGTCTGGTCGTAGCGGCCCTGGATGATCGCACCGGGGATATGGCGGATCTTGGAGACGCCGTCGATCAGCTGGTTGGGCTTCAGATAGAACTTGTTGACGCAGTAGTCGGTCCAGAAGCGCGCCAGCGGCATGCAGGCCTCGGGCGCGAGACCGCCCGGCAGCGCCGAGGGGTCCTCCCGGAATGGGATCGTGAAGCAGCTGTAGGTCGCAAGCGCCCGCGCTGCCGGCAGGGATACCTTGGGATCCGGGTCGAGGGCGCGCTTGTGATAGGCCTTCAGCAGATCGCCGCGCTCGGCCTCGGGGATGAAGCTCGCGAGTTCCCACCAGCGTTCGGGGAAGATGTTCTTCTGGCCGTTCCACCACCAGTCGATTTCGTCGTCGCCGCCGGTGAAGATTCCGCGGATGACGATGCCGTGGCAGCGGTCGGGATGGTTCTGCGCGTAGTGCAGCGACATGAAGCTCGACCATGAGCCGCCGGTCACCAGCCACTTCTCGACGCCCATCTCCTTCCGCACCTTCTCGTAGTCGGCGAGGATGTGGGCGGTGGTGTTGTTGGTCAGCTCGCCGTTCGACGACGACTTGCCGGTGCCGCGCTGGTCGAAGACGATGATGTCGAAGAAGTCGGGATCGTAGTTCCGGCGGTTGTCCGGCACCGTGCGCCCGCCGGGCCCGCCATGAGTGAAGATCACCGGCACGCCCTTCGGATTGCCCGATCGCTCCCAGTAGAGCTCATGCATGTTGTCGACTTTGAGCTTGCCGGTGGTGTGCGGCTCGAGCGGCGGATAGAGGGCGGGAGAAACCATCGAAGAGACTCCGTGAACGTGAGACCGGCGGCGCTAAGGGGCGCCGCCGGTCGGACGAGGCTATGCGGAGGAGACTACTCCTTCGCGATGTTCCACAGCACCAGCTTGGAGGTCGGGAGAACGCCGGAGACGTTCTTCCGCCAGGCATAGGGCTGGTCGTACTGGCCCGTGGGCACGTACGGCACGACTTCCCAGAGCCGCTTATGCAGCTTCTCGAGGGCCACCTTGCGGGCATCCATGTTCGGCGCACCGATGAACTCGTTGCGGAGCTTCTCGACTTCGGCGTCCGAGGCCCAGCCGGCCCAGCTCGAATCCGTCGACATGTTGGTGCCGAGGTTGGTGAGCGGGTTGTGCCAGGTCGACCACGAGCCAGTGGCGGCCCAAAGGCTCCACCCGCCGTTCACGCCCGGCGCGTTCTTGTTCGTGCCGAAGCGGGTCGCCATCGTGCCCCAGTCCATCCACTCGAGCTCGACGTTGGCGCCGATCTTGCGAAGCGCGTCGACATACACCTCGGTGATCGCACCGATGTTGGCGATCTCCTTGGTGCCGATGACGACGATCTTCTCGCCCTTGTAGCCGGCCTCTTCCAGCAGCTTCTTGGCGCGTGCCGGATCGGGCTTCTGGAACGACTCGGAACCCGAGAGCGTGCCGTAGGCGGAACCGCAGACGAAATAGCTGAAGCACTCGTTCCACCACTTCTTGTCGCCGAAGCCGGCGGCGAGGAAGTCGGACTGGGATGCGATCAGCGCCAGCGCCTGGCGGGCCTTCGGGTTATTGAACGGAGGGAAGAGCGCGTTCGGGCGGAAGAAGCCGAAGCCGCCGACCGGATGCACCTTCTGGACGACGATGTCCTTGTTCTTCTCGAGCAAGGGCACGATGTCGCCGTTCGGCATGTCGATCAGATCGACTTCGTTGGCGATCAGCGCCGAAGCGGCGGTCTGCGCGTCCGGGATCACCTTGAAGACGAGACGGTCGACCTTGACCACCTTGCCGCCGGCCATCGCGTCAGGCGGCTCAGACCGCGGCACGTAGTCCGTGTTCTTGGTGTAGACGACTTCCGAGCCCGGCTTCCATTCGCTGAGCGCGAACTTGTAGGGGCCGGAGCCGATCTGCGAGTCGTTCGGAACCGAGGTGAACGGATCCACCATCGCTTCCTTCTCGCGCATCATCGCCGGGAAGTTGCCCGCGTGGTTGCCGAGCGAGTACTCGACCCAGGCGTAGGGCTGCTTCAGCTTGATGACGAAGGTCTTCGCGTCCGTCGCCGAGACATCGGCCACGCTCTCGGCCATCTTGCGGCCGATCGGGTCGCGCTTCATCCAGCGGTTGATCGAGGCGATGATGTCCTTGGTCGTGACCTCGGTGCCATCGTGCCACCTGAGGCCCGGGCGCAGCGTCATCGTGTAGGTCAGCTTGTCGTCGGAGACCTTGGAGTCGCCGACCATCTGCGGCTTCGGCTGCAGATTCACGTCCCAGGCGAAGAGCTGGTCGTAGATGTTGGTGGCATGCATCGTCGTGATCGTCGTCGCCGCCTGCAGCGGGTCGAGCGTCCGAAGATCGGCATGCGGAATGATCGTCAGCGTCTTCTGAGCCGCCGCCGGCTGCACGCCGAGGCCGAGGCCCAGCACCAACGACATTGCGGTCAGAGCGCCAAAGCGCCCGACATAGGATTTCATCTCATCGCCTCCCATTTTTGATCCGCCCCGAAGTCTCGGATCGGAAACCGATCCGGGTGATATGACTGTCCGACCGGCGACATTCCCTGTCAATTGCGGGGACGGACGGCCGAAATCGGACGTGCCGAAAAAGAAAAGGCCGGCGGTACGCGGATGCGCGCCGCCGGCCCTTCGTTCACGTCAGATGCCTATTCCTTGCTGATGTTCCAGAGCACCAGCTTGGAGGTCGGCAGCACGCCCTTGATGTTCTTGCGCCAAGCGTACATCTGGTCGAACTGACCGGTGATGATGTAGGGCATGACCTCGTAGAGGCGCTTGTGCAGCTTCTCGAGGATCTCCATCCGGGTCTTCTGGTCGGTCGCCTCGATGAAGGCGACGCGGAGCTTCTCGCCCTCGTCGTCGGTCGGCCAGCCGGCCCAGCTTCCTTCGGCGTTCAGCACGATGCCGATGTTGGTGAGCGGGTTGTGCCAGGTCGACCACGAGTTGGTCGTGGTGAAGATGTTCCAGTGGCCCGGCTGGCCGGGAGGATTCTTGTTGGAGAGGAAGCGGGTCAGCGTGGTGCCCCAGTCGGCCCACTCGACCTCGGCCTTGACGCCGATCGCGTTGAGGGCGGCGGCCAGGACTTCGGCCTGGGCACCGATCGCCGCGATCTCCTTGGTCGAGGTGATGATGATCTTCTCGCCCTTGTAGCCCGATTCCTCGAACAGCTTCTTGGCGCGGGCCGGATCCGGCTTGGTGAAGGTCTCGGATCCCGCGAGCGAGCCGTAGACCGAGCCGCAGACCAGGAGCGAGAAGCACTCGTTCCAGTTCTTGGTGCCGACGGCCGTCGACATGTAGTCGGACTGCGGCGCGACGAGGGCAAGCGCCTGGCGCGCCTTCGCATTGTTGAACGGAGGATACAGCGCGTTGGCGCGGATCGCGCCGAAGCCGCCGACCGGCGCCAGCTTCGACACGGTGATCTGGTTCGACTTTTCCAGCTGCGGCTGCACGTCGGCAGCCGGGCTGTCGATGAAGTCGACCTCGCCCTTCAGCAGCGCCGAGGCGGCGGTCTGCGGATCGGGGATGATCTTGAAGATCAGCTTGTCGACCTTCGCCTGGCGTCCGCCGGCCATGCCGTCCGGAGCCTCGGCGCGCGGCACGTAATCGGCGAACTTGGCGTAGACCACCTCGTCGCCCGGCTTCCACTCTTCCTTGACGAACTTGTAGGGACCCGAGCCGATCTGCGCGTCGGCACCGACTGCAGTCATCGGATCGATCAGCGCTTCCTTCTCGCGCATGATCGCCGGGTAGTTGCCCGCGTGGTTGCCGAGCGAGTACTCGACCCACGAATAGGGCTGCTTCAGCTTGAAGACGAAGGTCTTGTCGTCGACGATGTCGATCGACGCGAGCACGCCCGCCAGCCGCTTGCCGACGCCGTCGCGGACCATCCAGCGCTTGACCGAGGCGACCGCGTCCTTCGAGGTCACGGTCGAGCCGTCATGGAACTTGAGGCCCGGACGGAGCGTCATCGTGTAGGTGAGCTTGTCGTCCGAGACCTTGTAGTCGCCGACCATCTGCGGCTTCGACTGAAGGTTCACGTCCCAGGCGAAGAGCTGGTCGTAGATGTTCGACGCATGCATCGTCGTGATCGTCGCCGCCGCCTGCAGCGGATCGAGGATGCGGAGATCGGCATGCGGAACGACGTAGACGGTCTTCTGCGCCTCGGCGGGAGCCGCCGACAGCGCGATCGCCGCCAAAGGCGCGGCGAGGAACGCCAGCCTTTCTCGATAAAGGGCCATTACAACCTCCAGTTAGAAATCCCTGTCACCCGCGCGACGCGGCCAACCCTGAACAACTGTCGAGCCGGGGCCTGAGCCTGTCAATCGCCCCGCCGGGTTGGCGAAATCACGATTGCCTGTAGCGGCCGACGACCTCTTCGTTCAGCGAGACGCCGAAGCCCGGAGCGTCGGAAAGCGCGATCTCGCCCTTTTCCACCGTCGGCTCGCCATGGAACAGCTCGGAGAAGAAGGTGTCCCCGTCCCGCTCGGGATGCGGGAAGAACTCGGCGAGCGGCATGTTGGCGCTCGCCATGACGAGATGGAGGTTGTGGTAGTTGTGCGCGTGCGGCACGACCGGAAGGTTGAAGGCCTGCGCCAGCGCCACGACCTTGCGCGCCTCGGTGATGCCGCCGACCCGGTTCACGTCGAGCTGCACGTAGTCGACCGCGCGCCGCTCGATCAGCTCGCGGAAGCCCCAGCGGGTGAACTCGTGCTCGCCGCCGGCGATGGCGACGCCGCATTCGCGCTTTATCCGGGCGTAGCCTTCGATGTCATCGGGAATCACCGGCTCCTCGACCCAGGTGAGGCCCAGGTCGGCGACCATGCGGATCATCTCGATCGCGTATTGCGCGGTCCAGCCCATGTAGGCGTCCGCCATCAGATCGATGTCGTCGCCGATCGCCTCGCGCACCACTTTCACCAGCTCGCGATTCTTCTTCATGCCCGCCCTTCCGTCGGTCGGGCCGTAGCCGAAGCGCATCTTCACCGCGGTATAGCCGTCCTTGGCGTATCCGGCCGCGATCTCGGCCAGCCGCTCAGGATTCTTCATCGCATAGAGCGAGCTCGCATAAGCGCGAAGCTTCCCGCGCGTCCTGCCGCCGAGCAGGTTGTAGACCGGCTGCTTCGTCGCCTTCCCCATGATGTCCCAGAGCGCGATGTCGATGCCGCTGATCGCTTCCAGCACCAGGCCCTTGCGGCCGATGTTGATGGTCGAGCGATACATCTTCTCCCACAGCAGCTCGACGTCGAACGGCGAGCTGCCGATCACCAGGGGGCCGAGGATGTTCTCGACCATCTGGGCCATCGCTTCGGATCCGAGCGCGATGCCGCCGAGCCCCGTCAGGCCATCGTCGGTGGTGACCTGGACGATCACCACCGTCACCTTGTCCTTCCGCATCTCGATCGGCGCGTTGTAGAGGCCGACCGCCATCTCGCGCATCTCGCGGCCGAGGTCGAACAGGATGTCGGTCGGGGTCGTGCTCCACCAGATCGGCGGCGACCATTCGGGCTCGCGGATACGGATGGCGTCGACCTTGGCGATGCGCATGAGGAACTCCGGTCAAAGGCGCCCGAGGTCACTCGGCCGGGCCCGGGGTGTCAAGCCGGCCCGCTGTTTCGCGGACCCAATTGCAGCCTTGCCCGCGATCAGCCCCCGCCCCTACCCTCACCCCACCTTTCCTGGAGATCCTTATCCGATGGCCACTGACACCCTTCGCGTCGGCGTGACGCGCGACGCCCTGCTCGCCGGCACCGAAAAGACCTTCTTCGACCCGGTGGCACTCGACATCCTGAAGGGCGCCAAGAACATCTCCTGGGAGTATCTCGACGAAGCCAAGAAGACGCTGACCGCGGACGACGCGGCCAAGTACGACATCATCTGCCCGGTCGCCGCCGGGATCGGCGCCGATGCGCTCGGCCGTTCGGACATCAGGCTCAAGCTGGTCGCCGGATTCGGCGCCGGCTACGACACCCGCGACGTGAAGGCGCTGTCGGCCGCAGGCGTGCTGCTCACCAACAACCCGGATGCCGTGCGCCGCCCGATGGCGACGACGCAGCTGACCTTCCTGCTCGCCCTCGCGCACAAGCTCAACCACAAGGACCGGATCACCCGCGCCGGCAAGTGGACCGACCAGCGCCAGTACTACGGCGTCGGCCTCACCGGGCGCACCTTCGGCTCGATCGGCTTCGGCAACATCGCCAAGGAGCTGTTCAAGATCTCGAAGCCGCTCGACATGAAGTTCATCGCGCACGACCCCTACGCCAATGCCGAGGAAGCCAAGGCGCTGGGCGTGACCCTGGTCGACTACGACACGCTGTTCCGCGAGTCCGACTTCGTGTGCGTCAACGTGCTGCTGAACGACTCCACGCGGAAGCTGGTCGGCGAGCGCGCCTTCAGCCTGATGAAGCCGACCGCCTACTTCATCTCCGCCGCCCGTGGCCCGATCGTGGATGAGAAGGCGCTGTACAACGCGCTGGTGACCAACAAGATCGCCGGCGCCGGCATCGACGTGTTCGAGCAGGAGCCGACCCCGCCGGACAACCCCATCCTGAAGCTCGAGAACGTCTTCGTCTCCCCGCACTCTCTCTGCCACACCGACGAGTGCAACCGCCTGCTCGCCGAGGGTTCGTTCAAGTCGGCGACCGCCTATGCGCGGAAGGAGACGCCGCCGAAGCTGATCAACCCGGACACGCTCCAGCACCCGCGCCAGAAGGCATATTTCGGGAAGTAAGCCGTCAGTTCGAAAGCGGCACGCGCTCGACCGGCGAGCGCGGCGCCGCGGACGGGACCCCCTCGACGTTCTTCGGCGGCAGCTGCTTCACCGCGGCATCGAGCGCGTCGAACAGCGGACCGTCGATCTCCTCGCCCTGGCCGAGTGCGTTGGTCTTGCGGAAGGAGGCGATCGCCACCCTGGTCCGCCGCCCCATCACGCCGTCGGCAGCGCCGATCTGATACCCCAGCTGATCGAGAAAGAACTGCACCCGCGCGATCGTGCGGCGGTCGACGACCAACGGCTCGGGCGGCGGCGGAGGGGGCGCAGGCGGTACGGCCGCGACGGACGGTGGCGCCGGCTGTGCCGGCTGGGGTGTCGCTTGCGGCGCGGGCGGCGGCGGCGGCGGGGTGACGCTCGGCGACGACGCGGGTGGCGCCGGCTGCGACGGCAAAGGCAATGTCACCTGCGCGGCCGGAGGCATGCCCGCGCGCTGGGGTATCGGCAAGAAATGCCAGACGCCCCAGGCGACGGCGACGAGCACCGCGATGCCCAAAATCCAGCGCAGTAATCTTCCGAGTTTCTTCACGCCTGGCCTTTCGCGAGCGCCCGAACCTACATCGCCGGCGGCAGGGTCTTGGTTCCCAGGCCGTCGATCAGCTTCTTCGCCTCGGCCACATCCATCTGCGTGCCCGCGGGCTTGCAGACGATCGCCGTCACCCGCTCCGATATCTGCGCGCCCGACCGCGCGTACTGGCCGACGACGCACGGTCGGTCCGCGTTCTGAGGCCGGTAGGTGAAGAGCCGGAACTTACCTTCGGCGTTGCCACGGAAATAGGGCTGCTCGACGCGGGCGAAGACGGGGTTCTTGTCGGCGATCCAGTCGAGATCCTCGACGACGGCGCGGAGGCCAGCGTCACGCCACTTGGCCGGGCCTTCCAAGAACTCGTACCAGAAGACGCCGAGCGTGCCGCTCGCGGCATATCCCGCCTTGTCGGTGGTCGGCACCGCCGGGTCCTCGCCCTTCGCGGGCTGGCCTTCGGCACGATCGAAGTAGGTCGGCTTCGCATCCTTCAATCCCGGGATCGCGACGACGAGTGCCGACTCCGACGCGTCGATCTTCTTCCACTCCTGAGCGGCGGCGGGCGATCCGGCGAGGAGTGCCAGAAGGATGAGGCTACGCATTCGGCGACGGTAGCCGGGCGACCGGCCGCTGACTACCGCCTTCCAGCGCGGAGCCTGCCCACGATGCCGGTCGGGAAGAAATAGACGCTGAGCACGAACAGGATGCCGAGCCAGAGCAGCCAGCGATCCGGATGCAGGAGCTGCGGCAGCAACGGAATACCGGACGCGGCTTCCGAAAGCTTGCCCATCACCACCTGCAGATAGTTCTGCGCCAGGATGAAGATCGCCGCCCCCAGCACGGCACCGTAGAGCGTCCCCATGCCGCCGATCACGACCATCAGCAGGATGTCGATCATGATCGCGAAGCTGAGCGTGGTGTCGGGGCCGGTGTAGCGGAGCCAGAGCGCCATCAGCACGCCGGCGAGCGTCGCCATGGTCGCCGAGAGCACGCTGGCGACGGTGCGATAGACGACCACACGATACCCCAGCGCCTCGGCACGGAACTCGTTCTCACGGATCGCCTGCAGCACGCGGCCGAAGGGCGAGTTGACGATGCGGAGCGCCAGCAGGAAGAGGCCGAGCGAGGCGAAGAAAACGAGGTAGTAGGTCAGGATGCGCCCGGTGATCGAGACGCCAAAGAGCTGGTCCTCCATCAGGCGGAACGACGGGCGCAGCATCGTCGGCACGGAGTAGCTGCGACCATCCTCGCCGCCGGTGATGTCGCGGAGCTGGGAGGCCAGCACGGCGAAGGCCGAGGCGACCGCAAGCGTGATCATCGCGAAGAAGATCGCCCGCACGCGGAGCGAGAAAAGGCCGATCACCACCGCAAGGATCACCGAGACCAGCAGCGCCGCCGCGATCCCGACGCCCATCGCGCCCCAGGTGGTGCCGATCCCGTGCATCGCGATCGCGATGCCGTAGCCGCCGATGCCGTAGAACATCGTGTGCGCGAAGGAGACGATGCCGGTATAGCCCAGCAGCAGGTCGTAGCTGGCGGCGAGCACGATGAAGACGCAGATCTTGGCCGCGACGTTCAGCGACTGGCTGCCCGGGAACAGGAACGGCGCGAACGCCAGCGAGACCAGGACGATCACCAGCGCCGCCGTCAGCGCATGCGAGCGCGGCAGGTCGCCGGAGAGGAGCCGGTGCAGCATCAGCGCCTCGCCACCGGATAAAGCCCCTGCGGCCGCCAAGAGAGGATCGCCAGCATCAGCACGATGTTGGACACCAGCGCCAGCTTCGGCACCAGGAAGCCCGAGTAGTTGGCGAGCAGCGCCAGCAGGATCGACCCGGCGAAGCAGCCGCCGACGGATCCCAGCCCGCCGATGATGATGGCGATGAAGATCAGCACCATCATCTCCATGCCCATCGAGGCGACGAGGATCTGGCGATAGAGCGCCCAGAGCACGCCGCCGAGCCCGGCCAGCGCCGAGCCTGCGACGAAGACCCCGACGAAGATCTTCCTGATGTCGTATCCCAGCGCCTCGACCATCTCGCGGTTCTCGACGCCGGCGCGGATCAGGAGGCCGATCCGCGTGCGGTTGAGGCAGAGATGCATGCCAGCGAAGACGGCGAGCCCTAGCAGGATCGCAAGCACGCGGAAGCGTTCGACCGCGGCGTCGCCGATCACGAAGGAGCCGCGCAGGGTCTCGGGAAGCCGGAACGGGATCGGGTTGGCGCCCCAGAGCGCGTGGATCAGCTGCTCGGCGACGATCAGTCCGCCGGTGGTGATCAGGATCTGTTTCAGGTGCTGGCCATAGACCGGCCGGATTACGACGCGCTCGAAGAAATAGCCGAGCGCGCCGGTCGCGACCATCGCGACGATGGCGGCCAATCCGATCACGCCGAGATTGAGGCCGAGCGAGTCCGCCGCGCCCCAGCTCGCCAGCGGCACCAGCACCAGCAGCGCCACATAGGCGCCGAGCGAGATGAAGACGCCATGGCCGAAATTGATGACGTCCATCAGGCCGAAGACCAGCGTCAGGCCCGACGACATCACGAAGATCATCATGCCCATTGCCAGGCCCGCGACGGTCAGCGTGACCCAGGTCGAGAAGGTACCGACGAAGGGCAGCGCTCCCAACGCCAAGGCGGCGATCAGGATCAGCGGTGCCCAATCGATGCGCTTTGCCTCGATCATTGATGGCGATCCAGGCTGAGGCCGAGCAGGCGATGCTGCAGCTCGGCATTCTCGGCGAGCTCGACCATCGCCCCGGCATGAACGATGCGGCCGTCATCCATCACCGCGACCGTATCGCCGAGCGCCTTGGCCGCAGCGAAATTCTGCTCGACCAGCAGGATCGTCGCACCCGAGGCCTTCAGCTCGCGGAAGGCGGAGATCATGTTGGCGACGATCGCGGGCGCCAGGCCCTTGGTCGGCTCGTCGACGAGGTAGAGCTTCCGGGGCTCGATGATCGCGCGCGCGATCGCCAGCATCTGCTTCTGCCCGCCCGAGAGTGCGCCGGCCGCCAGCGCCCAGAACTTCTCCAGCGCCGGGAACAGGCCGAACACCCATTTCAGGCGTTCGGCATCGATCTCGCCCTCGCGCGCAGCCAGCACCAGGTTCTCGCGCACCGTCAGGTCGGCGAAGATCCCCATGTTCTCGGGCACGTAGGCGAGGCCGGCCCGCGCGATCTCGGGCGTCGGGCGCTGGGTCACGTCTTCGCCGGCCAGCGTCACGTTCCCGGACGAGGCGCGCCAGAGTCCCATGATCGTCCGGAGCGTCGAGGTCTTCCCCGCACCGTTGCGCCCGAGCAGCATGGTGACGCCGCGCTCCGGCACGACGAGATCGACGCCATGCAGGATGTGATAGCGCCCGACATGGGTGTGCACGCCGGAGAGCGAGAGCAGCGGCTGGGTCATGTGGAGAGACCTTGCACAGCCCTCCGTCCCAACCTTCCCCCGCGCTCCGCGGGGGGGAGGAGCACGAACGCCTCGTATCCCCTCCCCCCTGCGTGGGGGAGGGTTAGGGTGGGGGGCGATGCAGCGCTCATCTTCAAGCCGCCGCCACGCCGAGATAAGCTTCCTGGACCACGGCGGAGGCGATGACCTCGGCGGGCGAGCCGTCGGCGACGAGCTGGCCGTTGTGAAGCACGATGATGCGGTCGGCGAGCGAGCGCACCACGTCCATCTTGTGCTCGACCAGCAGGATCGTCGCGTTGGCGCGTGCCTTGATCTCCTGGATCAGCTCCAGGATCGTCGGCACTTCGTCGACGCTCATGCCGGCGGTGGGCTCGTCGAACATGAAGATGTCCGGCTCGAGCGCCAGCATCAGGGCCACTTCCAGCTTTCGCTGGTCGCCATGCGAGAGCGAGGCGACAGTCGCCTCACGCCGATCGACGAGGCGCACGCGCGCCAGCATCGCGTCTGCCTTTTCGATCAGCTCCGCCCGGTCATTCCAAAGGCTCAAGAGATCGAGCCCGACACGCGCGCGGCTCTGCACGGCAAGCCGAACGTTCTCGGCGACCGTCAGGTTGGGGAACAGGTTGGTCAGCTGGAAAGCGCGCCCCATGCCGCGATGGGTGCGGGCCGAGACCGGCAGCGCGGTGACGTCCTCGCCCTTGAGCAGCACGGTCCCTGACGTCGCCTTGAGCTGGCCCGAAATAAGGTTGAAGTAGGTGGTCTTGCCGGCGCCGTTGGGGCCGACGATCGCCGTCAGGCTGCCGGCGCGAAAGCCGCAGCTCACCTTGTCGACGGCGATATGGCCGCCGAAGCGGATGGTGAGCTCGCGCGTCTCCAGCGCCGGCGCGTCCATGTTTCCCCCGAAAACGAGCGGGGCGGCGCTTGAGGCCGCCCCTGCCCTTCACGCCTAGCGCTTGTTGCGGATCGGCACCGGGATGGCCGAGGCCGGGATCTCCTGCACGAGGTCGAGAAGATCGTACTGATCCTTGCCGTCCTTCTTGACCCGGAAGTGATACATCGCCTGCATCGCCTGATGGTCTTCCTTGCGGAAGGTCATCTTGCCCTTCGGCGTGTCGAACTCGAGCCCTTCCATCGCCGCGATCAGCTTCTCGGTGTCGGTGCCGCCGGCCTTGGTGACGGCGGCGAGCACGGCGGAAGCCGCGGCCATGCCACCGGCGGTGAAGAAGTCCGGCGGCGCGTTGAAGCGCTTCTGGTGCTCGGCCACCAGCCAGTCGTTCATCGGGTTCTTGGGGAAGCCCCAGTAGTAATAGATGGCGCCTTCCATGCCCGGATAGGCCTTATAGGGCACCATCGCCGGCAGGATGTTGCCGCCGGGCGCGATCTCGATGTTGAAGCGCTCGGGCTTCAGGTCCGCGATCTTGGTCAAGGGGTGCGGGCCGGCCCAGATGATCACGATCACCTTGCGGCCCGGCTTGTCCTTCAATGCATCGAACAGGCGCTGGGCCGACGCGGTGAAGTCGGTGGTATTCTGCGGCGCGTATTCCTCGAACACGACCTTGGACGGGCTTTTCACCGCCGCCAGCGCTTCCTTCATCGCCGCGACGCCGTCGCGGCCGAAAGCGTAGTCCTGCGCCAGCGTCGCGATCTGCATCGGCTCCTTGGAGAGCGCCACCGCCGCGGCAACGCCGTCCTGGGAGGAATTGCGGCCGGTGCGGAAGATGTAGCGGTTCCACTTGTCGCCGGTGATCGAGTCGGCGACGGCCGGCTCGACCAGCAGCACCTTCTTATACTCCTCGGCGACCGAGAGCGCCGCCAGGGCCGCGGCCGACGAGGTCGTGCCGACCGCGATGTCGACCTTGTCGTCGCCGTAGGCCTGCTCCAGCAGCGACTTCGAGAGGTCGGGCTTCAGCTGGTCGTCCTTCACGATCACGCGGATCTTGCGGCCGCCCACCTCCATCGAACCCTTGGTCAGGAACTCGAGACCCATCATGAAGCCGGCTTCGGTCTGCTTGGCATAGGCCTCGAGCGGGCCGGTCTTGCCGGCGATCAAGGCGATCTTAAGTTCCTGCGCGGAGGCGACACCCGCCGACAGCGCGAGCGCGGCCGCGCCGCTCATAACGAGACGCGTGAAACGGGAAATGCTGCCCATGCTCTCCTCCCTAGCTGGATCGCCATTCATATGACGATCAATTCATGTTTGACCTGAGGATAGAGATGGCCCGTCACAACGTCAACATTTGCCGCTATTATTGACATAATCGGCCCATGGGCGCAGTTATATGACGCCTTCGTCATATGGGACCCGATGACCGCTCGCGCCGCCAAACTTCAGCCCAAGACCGACCGCGGCGAGCGGACGCGCCAGAAGATCCTGGCCGCGGCCTCGACCGAGATCGGCAGGCGCGGCTTCAGCGTCACCTCGATCAGCGAGATCACGGCGGCCGCCGGCGTCGGCCAGGGCACCTTCTACATCTACTTCGAGAGCAAGGAGGACGTGCTGCGCGAGCTGGTGCTCCAGCTCGGCCGCGATCTCCGCCAACATCTGTCCGAGGCGATCGTCGGCACGAAGAACCGGCTTGAGGCCGAGCGCGAAGGGCTCCGCGCCTTCATCGAGTTCGTCCGCCGGAATCCCGGCCTCTACCGCATCATCGAAGAATCGCAGTTCGTCGACGAGGCGATCCACCGCCGCCACTACATGGACTTCGCCGCCACATACCGGGCCGCGCTGGAAGTGGCGGAGGAACGCGGCGAGATCAGCAAAGGCAGCGCCGAGGTCCGCGCCTGGGCGCTGATGGGCATGGCCGTGCTGCTGGGCCAGCGCTACGGCATCTGGGACGTGGCGACCCCTCTAGACGACGTGATCGGCCCCGCTATCGACCTGATCGGGAGAGGCATCCGGCCCTGATCTCGGGTAGCGTCCAAGGGCAATGGTCGCCGACTTCGCCCGATGCCGCGCCGAGACCGATCCCGACCGCATCGCCTTCGTCGATGCGGCGGGCGGGCGTAGGCTCACCTATCGCGATTTCAACACGCGCGCCGACGGCGCTGCGCGCCTGCTCCGCGAGCTCAATATCGGCCACGGCGACCGGGTCGCGACGCTGACGCTGAACGAGATCGCCTTCTTCGAGATCCTGATCGCGGCCGCCCGCATCGGCGCGATCGTGGTGCCGCTCAACTGGCGGCTCGCCGCCGATGAGCTCCGGCCGATTATCGCCGACTGCTCCCCTCGCCTGCTGATCCATGACGCGGCGAATGCAGCGATGGCGGCACAGCTATCGATCCCACTCCTGTCGCTTGCCGACTACGAGGCTCGGCTCGTCGCCAGGGGACGCTTCGATGGCGAATGGCGGCCCGACGACATCTGGTACCTGCTCTACACCTCCGGCACGACCGGCAAGCCGAAGGCGGTGATCCAGACCTTCGGCATGGCGGAAGCCAATCACGTCAACCTGAGCCAGGCGATCGGCCTCACCGGCGACGACCGCACGCTCAACTTCCTGCCGCTGTTCCACACCGCCGGGATCAACCTGCATACGCTGCCGACGCTGATCTCCGGCGGAACGGTGACGATCTTTCCGAAATTCGATGCCGATCGGGTGCTCGCGGCGATCGGCGCAGGCCACGTCACCTGCTTCTTCGGCGTGCCGGCGGTGTATCAGGCCCTCGCCGCGCATCCCGAGTTCGCGTCGACGAACTTCGGCCACGTTCGCTCATGGGCGTCCGGCGGCGCGCCGCTGCCGGAACCGCTGCTCCGCGTCTTCCTCGCGCGCGGTGCACGCGTCTGCGCCGGCTACGGCATGACCGAGACGGGTCCGACGCTCTGCCTGATGGATCCGGCCAACGTCGAGACGCGCATCGGCGCGTCGGGGAAGGCGCAGACCCTCTCGCAGGTGCGCATCGTCGATACGCAGGGACGCGATGTTCCGACTGGCCTATCGGGCGAGGTGCTCGTGAAAGGCGCCAATGTGACGCCGGGCTACTGGCACGACGACGCTGCGACGCGCGCCGCCTTCACCGCCGACGGCTGGCTCAAAACCGGCGATGTCGGGCGCCTGGACGCGGACGGCTACGTCACCATCGTCGACCGCATCAAGGACATGTTCATCTCGGGCGGCGAGAACGTCTATCCGGCCGAGGTCGAGCACGCACTGCTCGCGCATCCCGAGGTGCAGGAAGCGGCGGTGATCGGCGTCTCGGACGAGCGCTGGGGAGAAGTCGGCCGCGCCTTCGTCGTGCCGCGTGCCGATGCGCGGCCGGAGCCGGAGCGACTGCGCGCCTTCTGCCGCGAGCGCGTCGCCGGCTACAAGGTGCCGAAGACGATCCTCGTCGTCGCCGACCTGCCGCGTACCGCCGCCGGCAAGGTGCAGAAGCACCTGCTCAGGGCGCGTGCCGATTAGGCGAGCAGATCCTTCAAGGTCAGCGCGATGACCTTGGTCGCGGCGGTGAGGTCGTCGAGCTTGATGCGCTCGTCGGCGCGGTGCGCGTTGGCTTCGAGAATGGTGCGAGGGCCGGCGCCGTAGAGGATCGTCGGGATTCCTTGTTCCGCGTAGTGACGGGCATCGGTGTAGAGCGGCACGCCGTTGATCGGGATCGTCTCGGCGAGAATCTCGGTCGCGCGGCGCGCCAGCGTCTCCGCCATCTTGCGGCTGGCCTCGCTCGCAGTCAGCGGACGCGCCAGCAGCACACGCCTGATCTCGACCGTCACCCCGGCGACCAAGACCGCCTTCGCGATGACGTCGCGCAGCTCGGCTTCGACCTCGGCCGGATTCTCTTCCGGGATCATCCTCCGATCGAGGCGCAGCGTGACCGCATCCGGCACGACGTTGGTGTTGATGCCGCCCTTGATCAGTCCGATCGTCATCTGCGCGGCGCCGATGCCGGGCGTCTTCGACACGCGCGACGTCAGTCCCTTCCGCCACGCATAGAGCGCCGAGAGCACCTGACTCGCCGCTTCCATCGCATCGATGCCGGTCGAGGGCGAGGCCGCATGCGCCGAGCGGCCGCGCAACGTCACTTCGAGATGCAGGCAGCCATTGTGCGCGGCGACCACGGCATAAGAGAAGCCGGCGCAGATCACCATGTCGGGCTTCGAGAGCCCGGCCTTCAGCAGATGGCCGGGTCCGATCTCGCCGCCGACCTCCTCGTCATAGGTGAAGTGAAGCTCGACCGTGCCGCGCGACGGCGGCGACTTCTCCAGCGCCATCAGCGCGAAGGCGTATGTGGCGAAGTCCGACTTCGAGACCGCGGCGCCGCGGCCGTACATCCAGCCGTCGACGATCTCGGCGCCGTAGGGGTCGTGGGTCCACCCCTCGCCCGGCGGCACCACGTCGCCATGGGCATTGAGTGCGATCGTCGGTCCCGGCCCGAAGGTGCGGCGGACGATCAGGTTGGCGGCGCTGGCCATGCCGTTGGCCTTCACCAGATCGGCCGGCACGGGATGGGATTCCGCCCTGAGGCCGAGCTCTTCCAGGAGTGCCGCCGCCTTCGCCGCCGCCCCGGCCAGATCGCCCGGCGGGTTGTCCGACGGGATCCGCACCAGCTCGGCCAGGAACCGCTCCTGGCGACTTCGGTTTGCGTCGATAAAGGCCAGCATTTCCGACGTCATTCCCACCCCTCCGATTTCCGGGCGACCACATAGCATATCCGGGCCGCAACCCGGTCACGGCGCCTTGTTTCCAATGAGAACGATCCCGATTGCAAAGCCTTTGAATTGCATCATACGCTTTCAGTTCGTCTTCATCTTTGGCCCCAAGGGGAGGTTCGCATCGTGTCCAGATTGACCCTGCTGTCGACCGTAAGCGCGATCGCGCTGGCGTTCGCGGTTTCGCCTGCGATGGCGCAGAAGAAGGGCGGCGCCGCCGTTGTCGGCACCTCGTCGGCCCCGCCGTTGACCGATGCCCAGGCCTCGACGGCCGAAGCGTCGCGCAACATCTCGATGCACTGGATCGAGACGCTGTTCGCCCGCGACGAGAATGCGAACCCGATCCCGGATCTTGCCACCAAGGCCGACATCTCGGCCGACGGCCTCACCTACGTGCTCACGCTGCGCGAAGGCGTGAAGTTCCACAACGGTCAGGAGATGACCGCCGAGGACGTGATCGCCTCGCTCGAGCGCTACGGCAAGGTCGGCGGCTCCGCCCAGATCATCAAGCCGATCACCAGCATGACGCCGACGTCGAAGTACGTCGTGACGCTCAAGCTGAACGCGCCCTTCCCGGGCCTGATCGACAACCTGTCGAGCCCCCGCGCCCCGGCCGGCATCATGCCGAAGTCGGAAGGTGGCAAAGAGCGCGGCAAGATCGAGCACATCGGCACCGGTCCGTTCCAGTTCGTCGAATACGTGCCGGACAGCCATGTGCAGGTGAAGCGCTTCGACGGCTATACGCCGAACATGAACTACCAGAAGCGCGACGGCTTCGGCGGCAAGAAGACCGCCTATTACGACACCGTCCGCTTCCGCCACATCCCGGAGCCGGGCGCGCGCGCCGCGGCGCTCGAAGCCGGCGAAGTCCAGGCGATCGACGCGCTGGCGCCGTCCTCCTACAAGCGCCTCAAGGACAACAAGCAGATCAAGATCTACGAGGCGATGCCCTGGGCCTACCAGACCATCATCATGAATGCCTCGTATGGTCCGACCAAGGACGTCAAGGTCCGCCAGGCGATCCTGGCGATCCTCGACACCGAGGAGATCATGGCCATCGCCGGCGAGGGTCTCTATCGCATGACCCATGGCTGGCAGCATCCGGGCACCGGCTACTTCGCCGGCGACATCGGCAAGGACAAGTACAACGTCAAGGACATCGCCAAGGCGAAGGCGCTGCTCGCCGAAGCCGGCTACAAGGGCGAGGAGATCGTCATCCTCACCGACTCGACCATCCAGAACCACCGCGACACCGGCGTCGTCGCCGCCGAGCAGCTGAAGAAGGCCGGCGTCAACGTGAAGCTCAACATGGTCGACTGGCCGACCGCGTTCAATCTGCGCGACAAGCCGGACGGCTGGAGCCTCTGGACCCTCGGCATGGGCATCGAGCCCTACGAAGGCCCGTACAACGTCGCCTCGTTCTTCACCACCGACCACGAAGGCAAGGGCGCCCAGTGGATGTCCGATCCGGAGCTGGATCGCGCCAACAAGGTGCTGAACACCTCGACCTCGCTCGACGAGCGGAAGAAGGCCTTCGCCGACTTCCAGAAGCGCATGTTCGAATGGGTCCCGGCGATCAAGGTCGGCGACCTCGGCCGCTACCAGGCGACCCGCGCCAACGTGCAGGGCTATGCCCCGGCGCGTATCCCGCGCATGTGGGACGTCTGGACCGAGTAGTCGATCCATATACGCTTGAGGAAACGGGGGGCTTCGGCCCCCCGTTTTCGTTTCCGGGTGCTACGATCAGCCATCCCTTCCAAGGAGGCTGACCGATGTCTTTCTATCGCGGCATGACCTGCGAAAACGTGACGATCAAAGGCGACAAGGGCACGCCGATCACCGCCTACGTCGCCAAGCCGTCCGGCCCCGGTCCCTTCCCCGGCGTCGTGCTGATCCACCACATGCCGGGTTGGAGCGAGCTCTATATCGAGACGACGCGGCGCTTCGCCCATCACGGCTACATGGCGATATGCCATAACCTCTACGAGCGCACCGGCAGCAGCGACCAGAACCCCGACGACGTCGCCGCCAAGGTGCGCGCCGAGGGCGGCGTTCCCGACGCGCAGATGGTCGGCGATACGGCGGCGGCCGTCGCGTGGATGCGGGCGCAGCCCACGAACAACGGCAAGGTCGGCCTTTTCGGCTCCTGCTCCGGCGGCCGCCATGCCCTCATCTACGCGAGCCAGCGGAAAGACGTGGATGCCTGCGCCGACCTCTGGGGCGGCCGCGTGGTGATGAGCAAGGAGGAGCTCAATCCGAAGACGCCGGTCGCGCCGATCGACATGACCAAGGATCTCTCCTGCCCGCTGCTCGGCATCTTCGGCAACGAGGACCGCGCGCCGTCGCCCGAGCAGGTGAACCAGCACGAGGCCGAGCTCAAGAAGCACGGCAAGAACTACGAGTTCCACCGCTACGACGGCGCCGGCCACGGCTTCTTCTATTGGCACCGGCCGATCTACCGGCCCGAACAGGCGATGGATGCCTGGGGCAAGGTGTTCGCCTTCTTCGGCAAGCATCTCTCGAAGTAGGAGGCCGATCCATGTGCACCTCGATCATCGAGATCGCCCCGGCCGAAGGCATGGCCAAGCGCGGCGATACGTGGTTCCCGCTGACCCAGGCCGTGGTCGCCTACGACCACGCGCGCCACGCACCGCTCGGCGACGTGATCACGCTCGACTTCACCAACGTCGATCTCGACGCGGGCGCCCGCGCCGCGGTCGAGCTGACCCTCGCCTCGGCCAAGGATCTGCGCGCCGCGCTCGATCGTGCCATTGCCGCGGCCGAGTACGAGGAAGCAGAGGTGCGCGGCAAGGGAGCGGCGCCACGTCTCGCCGAAGCTGCGTGAGGCTGATGCGGATGTGATCCAGCTCGGGCGAGGTCGCGGCTAGGATCAGCTCACCTCAACGGGAGTCGAGACATGCGCTGCCTTGCCGTGATCCTCACCGTCCTGCTCATGGCCTCCCCTGCCTTCGCCGCCGAGATCAAGATCTTGAGCGCCGGTGCCTTCAAGCCGGTCGTCTCGGCGCTGGTGCCCGACTTCGAGAAGCAGACCGGCCACAAGGTCACGGTCGACAACGACACCGCCGGCGCGCTGGCCCGCCGCATCACCGGCGGCGAGACCTTCGACCTCGTGGTCCTTCCGCCCGGCGGCATCGAGCCGCTGGTGAAGGCCGGCAAGGTGGTCGACGGCTCAGCCGTTCGGCTCGCGCGCGTGGCGATCGGCGTCGCGGTCAAGAAGGGGGCGCCGTCGCCCGACATCAGCACGGTCGCCGCCTTCCAGGACGCGCTGCTGAAGGCGCGTGCCGTCGCCTACATCGACCCGGCCGCGGGCGGATCGAGCGGCATCTATCTCTCCGAGCTGTTCGAGAAGTTCGGCATCGCCGACAGGATCAAGCCGAAGGCCGTGCTGGTTCCCGGCGGCCTCGTCGCCGAGAAGCTGGTCGACGGCCAGGCCGACATCGCCCTGCATCAGATCAGCGAGATCCTGGCGGTGCCCGGTGCCACGCTGGTCGGCCCGATCCCGCGCGAGATCCAGAACTACACCGTCTATGCCGGCGCGCTCGGCACCGGCGCGCGTGACGTCGCCGCCACCAAGGCCTTTCTCGCTGCGCTGAAGGGACCAGGCGTCGACGCCATTCTCAAGGACAAGGGCATGGAGCCCGCCCCCGCGAACTAGGACGCGCGCACCGTCTCCGCCGTCGCCCATTTCACGCAAGCGAGCGCCAACGCGTCGGTCGCATCGAAGCAGCGATCCAGGATCTCCTTCCGCGCTGGGCCTAAGCCGACCGGAACCTCGGTGCATCCGAGCACGACGCGGGCGGCCCCTCGCCTGACCAGGTTCTCGACTGCCTCTTCGAGAAGCGGCGTGGCCCCCTTGGTGTCGCCGGTTTTGACCTTGCGGACCGCGGGCCAGAACAGGCGCTCGCTCTCGTCGGGATCGAGCACCAGGCACGTGTAGCCATGCGCGGCGAGGCGATCCTGGTAGACCTTGGTCTCGATCGTCGCCTCGGTCGCGATGAGGCCGACCGGCCCCTTGGGCACGCCGAGCGCCACGAGGCGTTCGGCGGCGGTATCGCCGATGTGCAGAAGCTCGGCGTCGCAGCCCTTCCGCAGATCGTCGTACCAGTAATGCGCGGTGTTGCAGGCGATCGCGATGCAGCCGGCGCCCATCTGCTGCAGCTGGCGGATGCCCTCCCGCATCATCGGCAGCGGCGACTCGCCCGTGCCGAAGATCGAGGCCGAGCGGTCGGGGATCTGCGGCACCGACCACGCCACCATCGGTATGTGGTCCTGGTCCTTGGTCGCAGGCGTCGCCTCGATGACCTTGCGCATGAAGTCGGTGGTCGCCAGCGGCCCCATGCCGCCGAGCACGCCGATCATGCGCCTGGCCGCTCCAGGGATCGGAGAGCTCGCGTCATCCGTCATAGCAAGGACCTTACAGGAGGCATGCTCACTCCCCTTAAGCCGGATCGACGGCGTACTTCTTGAGATCGTCGAGCGAGCAATAGGCCAGCGCGCCTTCATGCGTCGCGCGCAGCACCACCTTGGGGGCGCTTCCGGCCTCCAGCGCCTCCTGCCAGCGCGGCGCGCAAAGGCACCAGCGGTCGCCGGGCTTGAGGCCGGCGAAGCCGTATTGGGGATACGGCGTGGAGAGGTCGTTGCCGGCGCTCCTCGAGTAGGCGAGGAATTCGGCCGTCGTGACGACACAGACGGTATGGCTGCCGACGTCCTCGGGCGAGGTGTCGCAACAGCCGTTGCGGAAGAAGCCGGTCACCGGATCGAGCGAGCAATCTTCGAGCTTGCCGCCGAGCACGTTCTTGGACGGGCGGCGTCCGCCGCCACCGCCACGCCAGCTCTGATCGTCCAAAGGCATCGTCCGGGCCGCCGTACCGAAGGGAAACCGGCGGCGATATTATCCCAGCGGCAGCGCCCGTCCGACTATCAATCGACTTCCTTGGCCACGGAAACTTCGACGACGCGATTGCGGGCCTCGGCCTTTCCATCGGCCGTCGGGACCGGCAGGTTGCGCTCGCCCGTCCATCCCCAGTCGATGCGCGCCGTCGGCATGCCGGCACCAATCAACGCGGCAAGAACCGCCTCGGTCCGACGTTTTGACAGCGCCATGTTGACGGGGGGAGCGCCGACGCGATCGGTCTTACCGATGACCCGCACGCTGAGATCCATGTTCTTCGCGGAGAAGGCAGCAATGGAGGCGATGACGGCCCGCGCGTCCGCACCGAGCTCGGCGCTGTCGGTATCGAAGAAGATCTGATAATTCGCGCGCTCGCCCGGCGGGGGCGGGGCAACGACGGTAACCGCTTCGTCAGTAGGCGCCGGCTGGACGGCGCAGCCCGCCAGGATAGCCGCTAGGGCAAGCACCGGGATGAAGCTCGCCGACCGAATCTTCGGGTAAAGCATTTCCATCTCCAACTTTCGGTTGGCCGATCCGGCACGACGGATCCGCTCCTCGAGGGGACGAGGCTGGATAGGCACGAGGGGAATAAAGGCGGTGAGCGGTACGCAGGTGAGAACGAGCTATAAGCCCTCAAACGCCCAAAAAAGGCGGAGGTTCCCGACCAAAATCCCAGAAAAAGAAGCGGCTTAAGCCGCCCGCGCCTTCCGCGTCGCCTCGGCGTCGACCATCGGCGGCTCGCCGGCGATCACCACGCCATAAGCTTGTCGCGCGTGCTCACGGTCGACCTTGCCGAGCTTTACGTCCTCGAGCACCCGCTCGGGGTCGCGTTCGAACGGGTTGCCCCAGCCGCCGGCGCCGGGGAGCACGTGGCGGAAGAGGTCGCCGTTCCTCAGCGTCACCGGGTTGGTGATCAGCACCGGCAGGCTGCGCGCCTCACCGTCGGGATTGATGATGGAGATACAGGGCGAGCCCGACTTGCCGCCGGCAAGGCCGAAGGGCGGGAAGCGTCGCTTGTCCGAGCGCAGCGTCATCGTGCCGGCGTCGCCGAGGAAGCGGTAGTCGCGGATCATCGAGAGGCCGCCCCGATACTTGCCCGCCCCGCCCGAGTTCGGCACCAGGCCATACTGCTCGATGCGGATCGGGTACTCGGCCTCGATCATCTCGACCGGCACGTTCGACTGGTTGGCGCCCATGTGGGTCACGCCCTCCTGCCCGTCGCCGGAGGAGGAGCCGCCCCAGTTGCCCATGAAGGTCTCGACGAAGACGAACGGCTTGCCCTGATACTTGCCGCCGATCGCCGGGATCGAGGAGCCGCCATTGCCGTCGGCCGGCACGCGATGCGGCACGGCCTGGGCCAGCGCGCCGAACACCGTGTCCATGGTGCGGAAGCCGGTGATGCCGCGGGCACCGCAGGCGCCGGGCGAGCGCGGGTTGACGATGGAGCCGAGCGGCGCCTTCACATGGATCGGCCGGGTGAAGCCCTGGGCGTTCGGGATCTCCTCGCCCATGATCGAGCGGATCGCCGCGTAGCAGGCAGCCTTGGTGAACGGCACCGGCGCGTTGATGCCGGCCGGCACCTGCGGCGAGGTGCCCTCCATGTCGACCGTGATCTCGTCGCCGGCGATCGTGACCGCGGCGCAGAAGCGGATCGGCTCCGGGTTCTCGCCGAAACCGTCGATCCAAGACTGGAACTTGTAGGTGCCGTCGGGGATCTCCGAGATCACCGAGCGCGCCAGGCGCTCGGCATGGTCATGGATCTCAGCGAAAGTGGCACGCAAGGTCGATTTGCCGTACTTGGCGAACAGAGACTGGATCTCGCGCACGCCGATCGCGGTGGCGGCGATCTGGGCGTTCAGGTCGCCCAGCACCTTCTCCGGCACGCGCACGTTGGCCGACAAGATGTCGAGCACCGCAACATTGTCGATGCCGTTGTTGCTGAGCTTGATGAAGGGCAGGCGCAGCCCTTCCTGGTAGATGTCGACCGAGCCGATCGAATTACTGCCCGGCACGATGCCGCCGACGTCGTTGTGATGCGCGACGGTGGTCGCCCAGCCCTCCAGCGTGCCTTCGAAGAACACTGGGCGGATGATGTAGATGTCCGGGAGGTGTTGGCCGGAAGAGAGATACGGATCGTTGAAGATGAAGACGTCCTTCTCCGCGATGTCGCCTGTGTAGCGCTTGATCAGCGCCTGCATCGCGTCGTGGAAACTGCCGAGATGCAATGGCGTCGTCAGGCCCTGCGCCAGCGTGGCGCCGGCGGCGTCGCAGACCGCGGTCGAGTAGTCCATCGAGTCGCGCACGATGCCGGAACAGGCGGTGCGGAGCACGATCAGCGCGATCTCGTCGGCAACCGCGTCGAGCGCGTTGCGGACGATCTCGGTCAGAACGGGATCGATGTTGGATGCGGCCATGATCAGGATCCGAAGACGACGTTGACGTTGCCGAGCGCGTCGCGGGATGCGGACGCACCGGGAGGAACGACGGTGGTGCCTTCGTACTCCTCGATGATCAGCGGCCCTTGGCGCGGCGTCGATGTGAGCGCCGCGCGACCGAGCACCGGCGTGTCGATGCGACCGTGGCGCGGACCGAAATAGGCGGGGCGCTTCAGTTCCTTCGCCTCGCCGCGACCGGAGGAGACCTTCATGGTCTCGGCCGATCCTCCCGCCGGCGACGTCGCCGTCACCGACAGCGCGACGATCTCGGTCGGCACCGTGCCCTTGAAATTATGGCCGTAGGTCGCCTGATGCTCGGCCTCGAAGCGGGCCGGCAACGCCTTCAGCGTCTCGGCCGTGACCTTGCCGTCGGCGATCGAGACCGGCAGCTCGAAGGCCTGGCTGGTGTAACGCATGGAAGCAACGCGCGAGAGGGTGGCCGTCTTCGCCCAGGGCCCGAGCTTCGCCAGCACCTCGGCCGCGAGCTCGTCCAGGATGCGGGAGACCTCTGCCGGATCGGCAGTCAGCGTCTGCTTCAGGAATCCGCGCGAGCGGCCGAAGGCGACGTCGGAAACCAGAAGCCCGATCGCCGACAGCACACCGGCGGCCGGCGGCACGATCACGCGCGCGATGCCGAGCTCCTTCGCCAGATGCGGGCCGAAGATGCCGCCATTACCGCCGAAAGCGACGAGGCCGAACTCGCGCGGGTCGCGGCCGCGATAGGTCGACACCGCCTTGAGCGCGCGCATCATCGTCGCCGACGCGACCTCGAACACGCTCCAGGCGGCAGCTTCAGCCGAGGTGCCGAGGCGATGCGCGACCTTCTCCTCGATCACGGCCTTTGCCTTTGCCGCATTGATCGGCACGGTGCCGCCGGCGAGCGCCGTCGGGTTGACGAAGCCCAGAATCACGTTGGCGTCGGTGACCGTAGCTTCGGTGCCGCCGAGGCCATAGCAGGCAGGCCCCGGCATGGCGCCGGAGCTCTCCGGCCCGACCTTCAGGCCGCCGCCGCGGTCGAATTTGACCAGGCTGCCGCCGCCGGCGCCGACCTCGGAGATGTCGATGACCGGCAGCTTGAGCGCATAGCCGCCGCCCTTCACCAGGCGGCTGGAGAGGGAGATGCCGCCGCCGACCTCGTATTCGTCGGTGTGCGCGATCTTGCCGCCTTCGATCAGCGAGGCCTTGGCCGTGGTGCCGCCCATGTCTAACGTCAGCACGTCCTTCATCCCGGCAGCGGCCGCGACCCGCGCCGCGCCGATCACGCCGGCGGCCGGGCCGCATTCGACGATGCGTGCCGGCTGGTCCATCACCGTCGGCGCGTCGAGGATGCCGCCGGACGATTGCATGACGAGCAAGCGGCCGGCGACGCCGTCGCCCTTCAGGCGCTTCGCCAGCTCGCCGATATAGGTCTTCACCGGCGGGCCGACATAGGCGTTCACGACCGAGGTGCTGGTCCGCTCGTATTCGCGGATCTCGGGCAGGATGTCGACCGAGAGCGTGACGAAGGCGTTGGGGAACGCCTGCTTCAGCTTCGCGCCGACACGCCGCTCATGGTCGGGGTTGGCGTAGGAGTGAAGGAAGCAAACCGCGATCGCCTCGACGCCGGCTTGCCTGATCTCGGCGATAACGCGGTCGAGGTCCTTCTCGTCGAGCGCCGTCAGCACGCTGCCGTCGGCGTTGAGGCGCTCGGTCACCTCGAAGCGCAGGTTGCGCGGCACCAGCGGCGCCGGCTTGACCCAGATCGGATCGTAGAGCTTCGGCACGCGGACCCGTCGGAGCTCGAGCACGTCGCGGAAGCCGCGCGTCGTGATCAGCGCGGTCTTCGCGCCCTTCCCTTCCAGGATCGCGTTGGTCGCGACCGTGCAGGCGTGCAGCACCTCGGTGACGTCGGCGCCCTTGACGCCGCGTGCCTTGAGCAGATCGCGCACGCCGTCGACCACGGCGGCGGCGTAGTCGGCCGGCGTCGAGAGCACCTTGTGGGTGGCGATGGTGCCGTCGGGAAGCGTGAGGGCGATATCGGTGAAGGTACCGCCGATATCGGCGGCGATGCGGATGTCGGAACTCATGAGACCGAGCCTAGGGCGAAGGAAATGAGGGGTCGAGTTGCGCTTCCCGATTTAACCCGATAAGCCCGGCTGATAGGCCCGATCAGCTGCGTTTCACCTTTGCGATCACCTGCTTGGAAGCGCCCCTTGAGACGCCTAGCCTCGGCGCCATGAAGTCCGTCCGCACCAAGTATCCCCGCCGCGTACGCACCATCGAGAACGTCTTCATCCCGATGGCCGACGGCCGGAAGCTCGCCGCCCGCATGTGGGTCCCGGAAGACGCCGAGACCGACAAGGTGCCGGCGATCTTCGAATACATGCCCTATCGCAAGCGCGACCAGAGCCGGGCCCGCGACGAGGCGATCCATCACTACCTCGCCGGCCACGGCTATGCCTGCTTCCGCATCGACACCCGCGGCTCCGGCGATTCCGACGGTCTCCTGCGCGGCGAGTGGGAGCAAGGCGAGATCGACGACGGCGTCGCCGCCATCGACTGGGCGGTGAAGCAGCCCTGGTGCTCCGGCACCGTCGGCATGATCGGCAAGTCGTGGAGCGGCTTCTCGGCGCTGGCGCTCGCGGGCACCAATCATCCGGCGTTGAAGGCGATCATCCCGGTCTGCGCCGGCGACGACCGCTATCACCAGTCCCTGCACTGGACCGGCGGCACCTTCCTCGCCGAGCAGCTGTGGTGGACCGACACCATGGTGATCTTCAACTCGCGCCCGCCCGATCCCGAGATCGTCGGCGACAGGTGGCGCGAGATGTGGAAGGCGCGCCTCGACGACAATCACCCCTGGATGATCGACTGGCTGAAGCACCAGCGCCGTGACGCCTTCTGGAAGCACGCTTCGCTCTCGGAGAAGGACAAGGTCTCGGCCGCGGTCTTCGCCGTCGGCGGCTGGGCCGACTACATCTCGCGCGCCGTGCCGCGGATGATGGCGAACCTGAAGGGCCCGCGCTTCGCCCTGCTCGGCCCCTGGGGCCATCACTATCCGCATGACGGCGTGCCGCCGCCGACGACCGGCTTCCTGCAGGACTGCGTCCGCTTCTTCGATCGCTACTGCAAGAACGTCGATAATGGCTGGGACAAGGATCCCAGCTACCGCGCCTTCATCTCGTCGTTCCAGAAGCCCTCGACCAAGTACTCGGAGAAGCCCGGCCGCTGGGTGGCGCTCGATGCCTGGCCGTCGGACAAGGTCCAGCCGCTTCCCTTCCACCTCAATCCCGGCCGCCTCGACAAGCGGGGCAAGCCCGAGCAGGCACTGACGCACTCGTCGCCTTTGGCGACCGGTTTCGCCGCGACCGAGTGGCTCAGCATGGACATCGAGGGCGAGCAGCCCCGCGATCAGCGAGAAGACGACGGCCGGTCGCTCAGCTTCGACACCGACCCGCTGACGAAGACCGTCAACATCCTCGGCCGCGCCTCGCTCGAGATCGACATAGCGGTCGACCGGCCGGTGGCCCAGCTCTGCGCGCGTCTCTGCGACGTGGCGCCGGACGGCACCTCGGTCCGCGTTGCCTTCCAGGTGCTCAACCTCACCCACCGCGACAGCCATGAGCAGCCGACCGCGCTGACACCCGGCAAGCGCATGCGCGTTCGCGTCGACCTCCCCGATGTCGGCTACAGCTTCGCCAAGGGCCATCGCGTGCGCCTGGCGTTGTCGACGTCCTACTGGCCGATCGTCTGGCCAGCGCCGGAGCCGGTGATGATGACGGTCTTCACCGGGGCCAGCACCTTCTCGCTGCCGGTGCTGAAGGGCGCGGCGAAGAAGCCGAAATTCGGCAAGAACGAGCGCGGCCCCGAGATCAACGTCGAGGTGATCGAGCCGAAAAAGATCGAACGTCGCATCGTCCAGGACGGGATGACCGGCGAGATCGCGGTCGAGACCATCGGCACCGGCGGCTTCCTCGGCCCCGGCCGGAAATGGAAGATCACCCCGATCGGCACCGTGATCGGCCATACGCTCTACAAGCGCTTCGGCATCGTCGAGGGCGACCCGACCTCCGCCAAGGGTGAGTACCGCCAGACTTACGAGCTCGAGCGCGGCGACTGGAAGATCCGCATCGAGACGCATCTCACGTTCCATGCCACCAAGACCGACTGGGTGCTGAAGCAGGAAGGCGTCGCCTATGAAGGCGACAAGGAAGTCTTCCGCAAGACCTGGTCCCACACCCAGCCGCGAGACCTGATGTGACCGAGAAGCTCTATAGCCGCGATCCTTCCTTCGGCGTCGTCGTTTCCGAGGATGTGATGGTGAAGATGGCGGATGGCGTCCATCTCGCCACCGACATCTATCGCCCCGCCCTTCCCGACGGCTCCCCGGCGCCCGGCAAGTTCCCGGTGATCTTCACGCGTACCTCCTACGACAAGTCGAACCCGGTGATGCAGATCGGGCCGGTGGCGAAGTTCTTCACGCCGCGGGGATATGTGACCGTGGTGCAAGACCTGCGCGGCCGCGGCCTGTCGGAGGGGCGCGGCCAGTATTTCCACGTGGCGAACGTCCGCGAGGGCCTCGACGGCGTCGACTCCCTCGCCTGGATCGCTTCGCAATCGTGGTGCGACGGCCGCGTCGGCATGGTCGGCAGCTCGCACTCCGCCATCGTTCAGAACGTCGCCGCCTTTCATAAGCCGCCGTCGCTGAAGGCGCTCTGGGTCGATGTCTGCCCGACCTCGGCTTTCGACTGGGAGGCGCGCCAGGGCGGCGCCCAGGCGTTGCAGATGTTCGCAGCGCTCTTCCTGCATGGCTGGGACGTGCCGGAGATCCAGAACGATGCGGCCGCCAAGCGCCGGATCGAGTCCGCGGTCGAGAACATGCGCGAGCTGCTGGTCACCGGCCCGTGGAAGCCGGGGCAGAACCCGCTCTCGGTTGTGCCCAATCTCGAGCAGGTCCTGATGCGCTACCAGAACAACGGCATCAAGGACGACTGGTGGAAGATGGAGGTGCTGGAGCACAAGGCCCACTTCGACCGCTTCGCCGACATTCCGTGCGTCGTCTCCTCCGGCTGGTTCGATCCCTTCGTCGCCGACGCTGCCGGGCAGTACGTGGCGCTGGCGAAGCGGCTCAAGTCGCCGCAGCGCCTCGTGCTCGGTCCCTGGGGTCATGCCGGCATGCGCGCCGGCGGCACAGCCTCGATCGAGGTCGATTTCGGCCCGGGCGCCGACTGGGGATATCGCGTCTACAACGCCGAGCGGCTGCGCTGGTTCGACAAATGGCTGAAGGACCTCGACACCGGCGTCGAGAAGGATGTGCCGGTGCGCTACTTCGAGATGGGCGGCGGTTCCGGCGGGCGCACCAAGCGCGGCCATCTCGACCATGGCGGCGCGTGGCGGAAGGACGGCGTGTGGCCACCGAAGGGCTCGACGCCGACGCCGTACTATCTCGCCGGCGGCGGCAAGCTCGCCACCGCGCCGGCCGACGCGGCGCCGATCACCTGGACGCATGACCCCGACCACCCTGTCGCGACCATCGGCGGCGCGGTCGCAGGCTTTCTCGAATGGGTGAAGCCGGCGCCGAGCATGGACCTCTCATATGTCAGCCCGCGCGCGCGCATGCGCTCGCTCGTGCCGGACGGCCCGATGCACCAGAAGGAGCGGCCGGATCAGGTGGGTTCGCGCCCGCCCTACCCGCTGCTCTCCGAGCGCCGCGACGTGGTCGTGTTCGAGACAGAGCCGCTGAAACAGGATCTCGTGCTCGCAGGATCCATCGAAGCCAAGGTGTGGGTCGCCTCCTCGGCGCTCGACACCGACGTGACGGTAAAGCTGCTCGACATCTCGCCGGCGACGGCCGAAGACCCCGCCGGCTTCCACATGCTGCTCTGCGACTCGATCCGGCGGCTCCGCTTCCGCAACGGCTACGACAAGGAAGAGCTGCTGAAGCCCGGCGAGATCGTCGAGGTGACGATCGAGCTGCCGCCGATCGCCAACCGCTTCAAGGCCGGCCATAAGATCCGCGTCGACATCGCCTCGTCCAACTTCCCACGCTTCGACATCAATCCCGGCACCGGCGAGCCGCTCGGTCGCCACACCCACACGGTAAAAGCGCGCAACACGCTTCACCTCGACAAGAAGCACCCGTCGCACATCGTGCTGCCGGTGATGAAAGGCTAGGACCATGCGTATCGCGACGATCCACATCGGGCAGGAGACCAACGACTTCAACCCGCTGCCGACGACGATCGACGACTTCAAGGCCTTCGGCATCCTCGAAGGCCAGGAGATCATCGAGAAGATGGCCGGCAAGGGCCAAGTCGGCGGCTGCGTCGACGCGATGGCGGCGTCCGGCATGAACGTCGAGTGGGTCCCGATCATCTCCGGCTGGGCCATGGCCGGCGGCCGCATCGACACCGGCACGCGGCTCTTCTTCGAGGAGCGGATCGGCACGGGCCTGCGCAAGGCCGGCAAGGTCGATGCGCTGGCGATGCACCTGCACGGCGCCGCCGCGGCCGAGGGCGTCGACGACGTCGAGGGCGCGCAGCTCGCGATCTGCCGCGCCATACTCGGCCCCGACGTGCCGATCGTGCTGTCGCTGGACCACCACGCCAACGTCACGCGCCAGATGGTCGAGCTGTCGGATGCGATCGTGGCGCACCGCACCCAGCCCCACGACACCTACGACACCGGACGGCTGGCCGGCGACATGCTGGTCAGGATCCTCCGCAAGGAGATCAAGCCGGTGATGGCGTGGCGGAAGATCCGTCTCGTCACCCACCAGGAGCAGTTCCTCACCTCCCAGGGCCCGATGAAGAAGTGGTTCGACCAGGCCCGCGAGTGGGAGCAGAAGGACAAGCGCGTGCTCCACGTCGCGCTCTGCCCGATGCAGCCCTGGCTCGACGTCGCCGAGGGCGGCTGGACCACGATCGTCAATGTCGACGGCGACCAGGCGCTCGCCGAAAAGCTCGCCGACGAGTCCGCCGACTTCGCCTGGTCGATGCGGAAGGACTTCATGGTCAAGGAAGCCGTCTCGGTCGACGACGCGGTCCGCCGCGCCGACCAGGCCGCCAAGGGCGTGATCGTGCTCAGCGATACCGGCGACACAGTGTTCGGCGGCACCGCCGGCGACTCGAACCTGATCCTCGAGTCGATCCTTCGCCTCGGCATCAAGAGCAAGGCGCTGATGCCGCTGATCGAGCCGCAGACGGTCGCCAAGCTGATCGCCGCCGGCGAAGGCGCAGAGATCACATTGCCGGTCGGCGGCCACAGCTCGCCGAAATTCTTCACGCCGCTGACCGTTACCGGTCGGGTGAAGAAGATCGCCTCGGGCGTCATCAAGGTGCCGGTGTTTCAGCAGCCCGAGCACGATATGGGTCGCACCGTGTTCTTCGAGGTGGGGCCTGCGACGCTGATGGTCAGCGAGAAGCCGGGCGCCGCCGGCAACGTGCCCGAGGTCTATCGCTGGTTCGGCTACGAACCGGCCGACTTCAAGATGGCGGTCTTAAAGACCGCGTCCAATTTCCAGTTCTTCAAGCCGATCACCTCCGAGGTGATTCGCGTCGACACGCGCGGCCCCGGCCAGTCGGACGTGGTCGGGCTCCCCTGGCAACGCGTGCCGCGGCCGATGTATCCGATGGAAGAACCGAAAAGCTGGCGCGGCTAGCCCACGCATGGCGATGATCGGGAGATGACGCATCCCTATCATCGCCTGCTCAAGGACCCCGATTTAAGGACCCTCTGGGCCGGCGTCACGATCTCCTCGATCGGCTCGGAGCTCTATCTCTTCGGCGCGATCTGGATCGCGGTCTCGATCGCCGGCGCGGACGGGTCGCTGCTGGCGACCGCGCGCTTCGGCACCGTCCTGGTCATGAGCGTCGCCGCCGGCGCTTTCGTCGATCTCCTGCCGCGGCGTGTCCTGTTGATCGGTTCGGACATCGTGCGCGCCGCCTTCTCTCTCCTCATCGTCGTCGTCGCGGCGACCTCCGAGCTCTCGCTCTGGCTTCTGATGGTGACCGCCGTGGTGCTCGCCGCGGCCGGGACGGTCTACCAGCCCGCCCTCCAGTCCGGCATTCCGCAGCTCGCGCCCGATCCGGGCCGCCTCCGGGAGACCAACGGGCTCATCGACGCGACGATGCGCATCTCCCAGGCCATCGGTCCGTTCCTGGCGGCCGCCATCGTCGCCGTGCTGCCCGTCATCCACCTGCTGACGCTGAACGCCGTCAGCTATCTGGCCTCGGTCGGCGCGGTCCTGCGCATGGGCCATCGCCTCGACGAGGCCGCACCGCCTCCCCGGCAAAGCTTCCGCAAGCGCCTGCTCCGGGGGCTCGACGCGGCGCGCGCCTGTCCCGGCGCCTGGCTCATCCTTGCGACCACCAGCTTTCGTGCCGGCGTCATGGTGCTCTGCGCCAGCGTCGGCATCCCGCTTTTCTTCTCGCAGGCACCGACCGGAGGCGTCAGCGCCGCTGCCGTCGTCATCGGCGCGGCGGCGACCTGGGAGATCCTGGCCAATTTCCTTGTCGCCGCCCGGCCTGTCGCATCCCCTTGGCGCGTCATATTTACGGGCTACCTAGCCATCGGCGCCGGCATGGCACTGATCGGTCTCGCCGAAGCCTTCCTGACCGGCTGGCCGTTGCTCGCGGCGATGGTGGTGCTGGCGATACCGATCGGCTACGGCAACGCGACGGCAGGCATCCTGATGCTGACCTGGTTCGGCAGCCGGATGAATCCGGGCGACTTCGCCGCGATCCTGCGCCTGCGCATGCTGGGGGTGACGGGGGCCGCAACGATCTCGACGGGGCTCGGCGCCTGGATATTCGACGCGGCCGGCATCGCAATGACCTCTTTCATCGGCGGCACGCTTCTGTTGGGCGCCGCCCTGGTTGGCGTAATATCGAGCGATCCGACAAAAGGAGCGGCGAAATGAGCGCACCCGAGCCGATGAACCGAGCCCATGTCGAGGCGGCCCTCGCGCGGGCGGGCCTCAAGCTCTCCCCCGAGCAGGTCGACGAGCTCCACCGGATCTCCGGCTACGTCCGCGATTACTTGGCCGAGCTGAACGTCGAGCGGCCGATGTCGGTCGAGCCCGCCCTCACCTTCAAGATGCCGGTGCCATGAGCGCGATTCCCACCATCGCCGAAGCGTCGCGGCTGATCGAGGCGAAGAAGCTGTCGCCGGTCGAGCTGACCGACATGCTGCTGAAGCGCATCCAGGCGGTGGATGCGAAGCTGAACAGCTTCCTGCTGGTCACCGAGGACTTGGCGCGGAAGACCGCGAAGAAGGCCGAGGAAGACATCATGGCCGGCAAGCGCAAAGGCGCGCTGCACGGCATCCCGATCGGCCTCAAGGACATCTACGACACCAAGGGTATCCGCACGACCGCGCATTCCAGGGTGCTGGAAAAGCGCGTCCCGAAAGAAGACTCGACCGTCACCGCGAAGTTCAAGAAGGCCGGCACCGTTCTGCTCGGCAAGCTCGCGACGCACGAGTTCGCCATCGGCGGCCCCTCCTTCGACACGCCCTGGCCGCCGGCGCGCAATCCGTGGGACCTGGAGATGAGCCCCGGCGGCTCGTCGAGCGGCAGCGGTGCCGCGATCGCCGCCGGCCTCGTGCTCGGCGCCACCGGCTCCGACACCGGCGGCTCGATCCGCTCTCCCTCCACCTTCTGCGCCGTCGCCGGCATGAAGCCCACCTACGGCCTCGTCAGCCGCTGGGGCATCCTGCCGCTCGCCTTCACCCTCGATCACGCCGGCCCGATGGCCTGGACGGTCGAAGACTGCGCCATCCTGCTGCAGGCGATGGCCGGCCACGACAAGAAGGACGCCGCCAGCGCCAAGGTAAAGATCCCCGATTTCCGTGCAGCGCTGCGGAAGGACCTCAAGGGCGTGCGCGTCGGCTTCATCCGCCATTGGCACGACGGTGAGTATCCGGTCGAGCCCGAGATGCACAAGGCGGTCGAAGCCGCAGCCGAGACCATGCGCAAGCTCGGCGCCGAGGTGAAGGACGTGGCCATGCCGAAGCTGAGCGAGTTCGCGCCGGCCGGCCGCGTGATCATCCTGACCGAGGCCTTCGCCGTCCACGCCAAGACGCTTCAGTCCCGCTACAACGACTACGGCGAGCGCTTCCGCGCCAGCGTCACCCCGGCAGCGCTGTTCTCCGCCAACGACTACGTCCAGGCGATGCGGCTTCGCCAGCAGCTGATCGAACGCACCAGAGCGGCGATGGCCGATATCGACGTGATGATCTGCGCCGCCGCCCCCGGCGCCGCAACCAAGATGGTCGGCTTCGACCGGGATGCCGCCTACAAGCGCCCCTCCTTAACGATGCCGTTCAACCTGACCGGCCTTCCGGTGATGACCGTCTGCTGCGGCTTCACCCAGGGCGGGTTGCCGCTCGGTGTCCAGATCGTCGGCCACTCGTTCGGCGACGCCACCGCTATGAGCGTTGCGCACGCCTACGAGCAGGCGACGCCGTGGCGGGCGAAGCGGCCGCAGCTGGGCTGACCGCCATGCAAGGTGCCGGCTTCATCGCGATCTGGAGCGACCTCACGCCCGAGGACGAGACCGACTGGGCGCATTGGATGATGCGGGAACACGCCGTCGAGCGACTTGGCGTCGACGGCTTCCTGGCGTGCCGGGTCTTCCGCGCGCTCGGCGGCACGGCAAACCGCTATCTGATCCTCTATGAGCTCGAAACGGCGGATGCGCTCGGAGGGCCTTCGTACCTGGCGCGCTTGAACGCGCCGACGCCGTGGTCGCAACGCATCATGCCGCGGCTCGAGAATTTCGGTCGCGGGGGCGGCCGGGTGGCGGCTTCGGCCGGCATCGGCCAGGGTGGGATCCTTGCGGCCCTGCCCCTGCATGTCGAGCCGGACTGGGACCGAGAAGCCATATGCCGCGACCTCGCGAGCCAATACCGCATCGCGGCGGCCAGGGTCCTTCTCACCGACCTCGCCCAGACCTCGATCCAGACACGCGAGAAAAGCCTGCGACGCGCCGACGATTCCTTCGCCGGCCTGCTGCTGGTCGAAGGATTGGATGAAGCGTCCGTCCGCAACGCGCTCGGGCGCCTGGGCGCCTTGGTCTCGCAGATCGAGGCGCCGCTTTACGCTCTCCGCTTCAACCTGGACCGGCGGCTGCTGCGCCGGTAGCTCTCCCTTAAGAAGGATCGTCCTATGGATCGCTGGCTTGCGGCCGCCCTCGACTACGTGCCGAAGTGGATCGAGCACCAGATGCGGATCACCGGGCAGCCGGGCTGCACGATCGCCGTTGCGCAGAAAGGCGAGGTCCTGCTGGAACGCGCCTATGGCCATGCCGACCAGGCGCGCGGCATCGAGATGACGCCGCGTCACCGCTTCCGCGTCGCCTCGCATTCAAAGAGCTTCACCTCCGCCGGCATCATGAAGCTGCGCGAGCAGGGTAAGCTGAAGCTGGACGATCCGGCCGGCCGCCATGTCGACGGCCTCCACCCGGAAATCGCCAAGGCGACGCTGAGCCAGCTTCTCTCGCATACCGCCGGCGTGATCCGCGACAGCACCGACGCCGGGCAATGGACCGACCGGCGCCCCTTCAAGAACGAGGCCGAGCTCCTGGCCGACCTCGCCGAGGCGCCGATCATCGAGCGCAACACCCGCTACAAATACTCGAACCATGGCTTCGGCCTTCTCGGCCTGGTCATCGAGTCCGTGACGGGCGAGAGCTACAACAGGTGGATCAAGCGCGAAATCGTGGATGCGGTGGGCCTGAAGGAAACGATCCCCGACGTGCCGATGCCGCGCGACATGCCCTTCGCCCGCGGGCATTCGTCGAAGTTCCCGGTCGGCGAGCGCGTGGTCATCCCCGGCACCAATTCGACCCATGCGCTGGCCTCGGCCACCGGCTTCATCAGCACCGCCGCCGACCTCGCGCGCTTCTTCAACCAGCTGGCGCCGAAGGCCAAGAAGAGCGTGCTCTCGCCCGCAAGCCGGCGCGAGATGGTCCGCGGCCAGTGGCGCATCCCGCATATCGCCGGCGAGCTCTCCTACGGGCTCGGCGTCCGCAGCGGGGCGACAGGCGACTGGCCGTGGTTCGGCCATTCCGGCGGATTCCAGGGCTATGTCACGCATACCGGGACCTACGCGCCGCATGACATCACCGTCTCGACCCTGACCAATGCCGCCGACGGCCGCGCCGTCGCCTGGGTGCAGGGCACGATCCATATCCTCCGCCACTTCGCGAAGCATGGCGCGCCGCCGCGCCGGCTTGCCGACTGGAGCGGCCGCTGGTGGACGCTCTGGGGCGCCTTCGATCTGCTGCCGGTCGGCAACCGCGTCGTCGTCGTCAATCCCGGCAACCCGGACGGCTTCCCGGATGCCTTCAAGGACGCGACCGAGTTCGAGGTCACCGGCCGCGACCGCGGTGTGATCACGCTCGCTGCCGGCGGCGCCAGTTATGGCGAGACCGTCCGCCGGGTGCGCAACGCCAGCGGCCGCGTCACCGAAGTCTGGCTCGCCGGCAGCAAGTACCTGCCGGAAGCGAAGGTCGCGGCCGAGATGACGGCGCGCTACGGCAAGGGGAAGAAGCGCTAGAACCTCAGGACCATGCCGACGCGGCGATCGGGACCTGCACCCGCGGCGGCCTCGGCTGCGAGAACCTCCGTCAGCTTCGGCGGCAGCTCGGCGTCGGCGACCTCGCAGAAGCCCAGCGACGCGTAGAACGGCGCGTTGAAGGGGACCGAGCGCTCGGTCGTCAGCATGGCGCCCCAGAGACCGCGGTTTCGGGCGACGTCGATCGCCGTCTGCATCAGGGCGCGGCCGATGCCGCGGCGCTGCCAGGCGCGCGCGACGTCGATCTCGCCGATATAGAGGCCGCCATCGTGGGGATGTGCCGCGAGAAAGGCGATGAGCCGATCCTCCTCGTTCGTCGCAACGAACAGCAGCCCCTCGGCGAGCGAGGCTTCCAGCAGATGCCCCGGCGTGGCGTGGATGCCGTCGGGGAAAGCGATGCCGGCTTCGACCAGGGATTGGGCCGCCTCGATCTCGATCGCCGCGAGTGCCTCGATCTCGTCCGGCCGCGCCCGCCTGAGGGCGATCGTGGTCAGTTCCGCGATCAGGCCCCGCAGCACCGCGTTCAGGCTCTCGGGCCGCTCCAGCGGCACGTAGTGACCGCAATCGGGGACGAGGTGGAAACGTCCCTCTTCTGCCGATGCCGCTTGGGCGGCGCTGGTCCTTGGCCCGGGGGCCACGTCTTCCGCGCCGGTCATGACCACGACTGGGCATTGGAGATCGGTCAGGATGTCGTCGCGGCTCGCCCGGCCATGAAAGGCAGTGACGCCGCGCGCGATATCCTTTGGCGGCTGCTGCATGGCAATCCGCTTCGCCGTCTCAACGATGCCGCTAGTAGCGGTGCGCGAAAACATCGGTGCCCAGAGCGTCGTCCAGGCTTCTTCCATCCCCTTGGTCGAAATCAGGTCGATGGCAGAGGCATGAAGTGCCGGATCGGACCGATGCACCGCCTTGGTTCCGATCAGGACCAGGGCTGCGACCCTGTCCGGGGCGACCGCCGCGATCTCGAGCGCGCAGGAACCTCCGATCGAGCAGCCGACGACGATCACGCGATCGCCGGTCACGAGTTTCAGAGCACCCTTGGCCCATTCCTCGACGCTGTCGCCCAGTCCGTAGAGCGTGGGCGCGTGCGTGGCGCCCGGCAGAAGATCCCTCTGCCCGTCCCACATCGTTCCGTCGAGCGGCAGCGCGTGGAGGAAAAGCAGCTCAAGCCCGGACGACATTCTTCTCCGCCATGGCCTGGGCCGTGATCGCGATCTCGGCCGCGCGGAAGCAATGCGCCTGCGACATCGCCGTCTCGGTGCGATTCCGGATGTCGTCGACCAGCCGCCGCGCATAGGGAAGATCGACGCCGTTGCAGTCGACGTGCTGCACGCCGATCTTGTCGACGAGGAACAGATGATTGGTTCCGGGCCGCCCGGCAATGTCGACGTTCTTCCGAAGCTCGATATAGCCCTCGGTGCCGATCAGCGTGGTCCGTCCATCGCCCCAGGTGGGCAGCCCGTCGGGCGTGAACCAGTCGACGCGGACGTAGCCGGTCGCCTCGGGCGTGCGCAGAAGGATTTCGCCGAAATCCTGGAAGTCGGGAAAGTCCGGGTTGGCGCGGTTGGCGACCGTCGCCGACACGACCTCCACATCGAGCCGGTCGGCGAAGAACAGGAAATTCTCGCAATGATGCGCGCCGATGTCGGTCAGGATGCCGCCGAACCTCTCGCGCCGGAAGAACCAGTCCGGTCGCCGGGCACGGTTGAGACGATGGGGACCGAGCGACACCACGTTGACCAGGCGGCCGATGGCACCGGCCCTCAGCAGCTCGCCGGCCTTGGTCACGGCGGACGAGACGACATGGCCATAGCAGATCGAATAGATGCGGCCGGTCTCCGCCTGGACCTTGCGCACCGCCGCGAGCTGGTCGAGCGAGGTGACGCCGGGCTTGTCGACCATGAAGTCCTTGCCGTGGCGCATCGCCTCGATGCCGAGCGCGGCGCGCTCGCTGTTGACCCCGGCGCTCAGGATCAGGTCGACGCTGCCGTCCTCGAGAATGCGGCGCGGATCGTCGAGCTTCCGCGCCTGCGGGTAGGTCTCGGCGAAGGATTTCTTGAAGAACTTCTCCTCTTCGCCGCAATAAGCGACGAACTCCGCCCCCTGCCCCAGCATCATCTCGATCTGGGTATGGATGTGGAAGTGATCGAGGCCGATTGCGGCGAACCTGACCGGCTTCATGCGAACACCGCGTCGGCTCGCGCCCAGATGCGCTCGGCTCGTTCCTGGGTTTCCTTGAGAACCGCCGGCGCATCCACGGTCGTCACCTTCTTGTCGCGAACCACGATGCGGCCATCGACGATCACGTCGGTCACGTCGCTGCCGGTCGCGTTGTAGACGAGATTGCTCGGCAGGTTCTCCGCCCGCACCGGCCGGCACCAGGGTGTGTCGAGGTCGACCAGGATGATGTCGGCCTTCTTGCCGGCCTCCAGCGAGCCGATCTCCTTCTCCATGCCGATCGACTTCGCGCCGCCCATCGTCGCCATGTGGAGCGCACGCCAGCCGTCCAGCATCTTGGCGTCGCCGGAGCGCGCCCGCGGGAACAGGATGCCCATGTTCATGAACTTCCAGAGATCGTTCGAGCACCAGTCGGTGCCCCAGGTGACGTTGCAGCCGGCGGCGTAGACCTTCTCCATCGGCGGGAAGTATCCGCGCTTCGCCACGTGATAGCTGGTGTGGGAGATGTGCATGCCGGTACGGGCGACCGTCGCGATGTCGTCGTCGGAGAGAAACACGGTGTGGATGCCGATCGTGCGCTCGCTCAGCATCCCGAGATCGTCGAGGAACTCGATCGGCCGCTTGCCGTACTGCTTCATCACGAACTCGGTCTCGCCCGGCACCTCGGCGACATGGACATTGATCCCGAGACCGAGCTCGTCGGCGAGTGCGGCGCTCGCGATGAGCCCGTCGCGCGAGGTGAAGCCCGGCCCGGCCGGCGAGATCCGCGTGGTGATGCGGCCGTTCTCCTTTCCGTGCCAATCGGCATGGAGCTTGCGCGAGTCATCGAGCCCCTTCTCCAGCCAGTCCTTCCGCATCGGCCGCTCCATGACCGAAGCGCTGAGCTTGGTGGCATCGACCTCGAAGATCTCCTGGCTCATCACCGCGCGGATGCCGAGATCCCGGACCGCCGGCATCGCCAGATGCTCTTTCACGAATTGGCTGACGATGGTGGTCGTCCCGGTGCAGAGCATCTCCATCGCATGGGTCAGGCAGCCGGCGTACCAGTCCTCGTCATGCACATGGGTGAAAGCGATCGGCACGGCTCGCTTCCACAAGCCCGCCGAGAGCTGGCCCGAGACGTCCTCGGTCAATCCCTTCAGGTAAGCGCCGACCAGATGGATATGCGTGTTGATCAGCCCCGGCAGCACCGCCCGGCCCTTGGCCGAGATCGTCGTGTCGGCAGCGAAGGTGCGCGCATCGAAGCCGGTACGCGGTCCCGCATAGACGATCCGGTTGCCGTCGATCGCGACCACCCCGTCGGAGATCACCTCGTAGGGCGTGTCCATCGGGATCAGATAGCCGCCATCGACGAGGATCTTCGACATGGGAGACTTCCCTATCCGATGAGGGCCGGCAGCTCTTCGGACTTGAAGCGGCACGCGACCATGCGGTCCGTCACTTCCATGCCGAGGCGCTTGTAGAACTCGAGAGCCGGGTTGGTGCGCTCGACCGCGAGGCTCATACCGGTGCAGCGGAGATCGAGCGAGCGCTTCGCCGCCGCAACCACCAGAGCGCGGCCGAGGCCGAGCTTCCGTACCGGCTCGTCGACATAGAGGTTCATGACGTAGAGATCTCGCGTGCCGCTCCAGGCGTTGTAGCGCATCGTGTATTGCGCGATGCCGACCGCCCGGCCGTCGACGAAACAGAGCAGGGCCGAGAACAGGCGCTGGAACCCGAAGCCGTCACGGCGGATCATCTCGTCGGTGACGAGCGCCAGCTCGGGCTTGCCGTGGAACGCGGCATTGGCGTGGACGAGGCGCCGGATGTCGGCGGCGTCGGCAGGCTCGGCGTCGCGGATGGCGATGCGGTCGGACATGGGAACTCTTAAGCGGAGGAATTGCGGAAGGGAGCGCCTCTCTGTACCACTACCGGGAACGGCAGGATATCGGGGGAAGCATGGCGCTCGCGCCCAAGGAAGCGGACGGAAAGTCGAGCTGGACCGGCTTCGTCGAGCCGGAGCCCGGTGTTCAGCTCCCCTGCACGATCGTCCGCGGCCGGCAGCCCGGACCGAAGCTGCTGGTCACCGCCGGCGTGCACGGTGCCGAATATTCCTCGATTGAGGCGGCGCGACGGATCGCGCGGATCTCGCCTGACGCCTTTGCCGGCGAATTGACGGTCCTGCCGATCCTCAACATCGGCGCTTTCTTCCAGCACCGCGCCTTCCACCATCCCGACGACGGCAAGAACGTGAACCGGATGTTCCCCGGCGATCCCAAGGGCACGGCAAGCGAGCGGCTCGCCCATTGGACCGTCACCCAGGCGATGGGCGGCATGGACGGCTACATCGACCTGCATGGCGGCGACATCGTCGAGGCGCTGATGCCGTTCTCGATCTATCCGGACATGGACGCGCGCAGCCGAGAGCTTGCGATCGCGAGCGGCCTTCCCTTCGCCTCGGCCAGCAACCGGAAGGTCCACAGCTATGCCGCCGCCATCGGCCTTGGCATCCCGGCTGTGCTGCTCGAAGCCGGGCAGAACGGCCTCGTCACCGAGGAAGCGGTCGGCCTGCTCGAAAGCGGCGTCAAAGGCGTCATGGCCGAACTCGGCATGATGGCGAAATCAAACCAGCCGACGAAACCCGCGCCCCGCCTCGTCCGCATGGAAGTCGCGACCGCGCCGGATGCCGGCTACTGGACCTGCACGACGAAGCCGGGTGCCGAGGTGAAGAAGGGTGACCGCGTCGGCATCGTCGCCGATCTGGTCGGGCGCTGGGAAAAGCCGATCCTCGCCGAGCACTCGGGCCCGGTGCTCTATCACCTGACCAGCCTCGCGGTGAACAAGGGCCAGGCGCTGATCGGGATCGCGGTTTCCTAGTAGAGGTGGCAGGCGACGTCGCGCGCCGCCGCTCCCTCGATCGCTCGTTCCACCAGCAGCGGCCGCTCGACCGAGCATCGCGGCATCGCGTGGCGGCAGCGGGTGTGGAAGGCGCAGCCGCTGGGCGGCCTCGCCGGGTCCGGCATCTCGCCCGAGAGCAGGAGGCGTTCGCGCCGCCGCGCCGCGTCCGTATGCGGCACCGCCGAAAGCAGCGCCTGGGTATAGGGATGCGCCGGCCGGTCGAAAATATCGGCCGTGGGCGCGATCTCGACGATGCGGCCGAGATACATCACCGCGATCCGGTCGCTGACGTGGCGGATCACCGAGAGATCGTGGCTGATGAACATCATCGCAAGGCCGAGGCGCACGCGAAGCTCGGCCAAAAGGTTGATGATTTGTGACTGGATCGAGACGTCGAGCGCCGAGACCGGCTCGTCGGCGATCAGCAGCTTCGGCTCCAGCACCAGCGCTCGGGCGATCGCTATCCGCTGACGCTGCCCACCGGAGAATTCGTGTGGGTAGCGGCTGGCGGCGTCCGCCGAGAGGCCGACCAACGCTAGAAGCTCGGCCACGCGGGCGGCACGGCTGGCGCGATCGCCGATGCGGTGCACCTCCAGTGGCTCGACCACGATCTCGCCGACGCGATGGCGGGGGTTGAGCGAGCCGAACGGATCCTGAAAGACCACCTGCATCTGGCGGCGCCTTTGCACCATCTCGCGGCGGCCGAGGCGGGTGATGTCTTCGCCGAGGAAGCGGATGGCACCGCCGGTCGGCTCGACCAGGCGCAGCACGGTGCGGGCGAGCGTGGACTTGCCGCAGCCGGACTCGCCGACGACGCCCAGCACCTCTCCCTCGCGCAAGGTGAAGCTGACGCCGTCGAGCGCGCGGACGCTGACGTCCTTCGCCTGGTAGTGCGTCGCGAGATCCGCGACTTCGAGAAGCGCGGTCATGCCGGGTTCCAGCAGCGAAGCCGATGCGGGAAGCCGTCGAGCGGCGGCAGCTCGGCCGTGCAGCGCGGGATCGCGAAGCCGCAGCGGGGCGCGAAGATGCAACCGTCGCCGCGATTGGCCGGCGCCGGCACGGTGCCGGAGATCGACGGCAGCTTGCGCCCGGGAGGGTTGGCCGCCGGCATCGTGTTGAGCAGCGCCTCGGTATAGCGATGCCGCGGCCGGGCGAAGAGCTCGGCCGAAGGCGCCTCCTCGACGATACGGCCGGCATACATCACCGCGACGCGGTCGCAGAACTCGGCGACCACGCCGAGATCGTGGGTGATCAGCAGCACCGCCATGCCGAGCTCGTGGCGGAGCCGGCCGATCAGGTCGAGGATCTGCGCCTGTACCGTCACGTCGAGAGCGGTGGTCGGCTCGTCGGCGATCAGCAGCTTCGGCCGGCAGGCGAGTGCGATCGCGATCATCACGCGCTGGCGCTGACCGCCCGACATCTCGTGAGGGTAGCGGTCGAGCTGGTTGCGGCCGGTCGGGATGCCGACGAGGTCGAGCAGCTTCGTGGTCTCGGCGCGCGCCGCCGAGCCGTTCATGCCGCGATGGACGATCAGGCTTTCGCCGATCTGGTCGCCGATCGTGTAGACCGGGTTCAACGAGGTCATCGGCTCCTGGAAGATCATGCCGATGCGGTCGCCGCGGATGGCGCGCAAGGCCGCCGGATCGAGCGTCGTCATGTCGACGCCGTCGAACAGGATGCGCCCGCCAGCGATGCGCCCAGGTGGGTCGGGCAGAAGGCGCATGATCGAGAGCGCGGTGACGCTCTTGCCGCAGCCGGACTCGCCGACCAGCCCCAGCGTCTCGCCGGGCGCGATCTCGAACGACACGTCCTCAAGCACGGGAACGCCGCGCATGGTGACGCCGAGCCGCTCGACGGCGAGAAGGGGTGTCTCAGCCATCGCTGCCCGATGCCCTCGGATCGAGCACATGGCTGAGGCGATCGCCCACCAGGTTGACCGACATGACCGCGAGGAATAGCGCCAGACCAGGGAAGATCATGGTCCAGGGCGCATAGCGCATGAACTCGCGGCCGGCGCTCAGCATCGCCCCCCACTCCGCCGTGGGCGGCTGGGCCCCGAGGCCGAGGAAGGAGAGCGTCGCGGTGGAGAGGATCGCGGTGCCGAGGTCGAGCGAGCCCAGCACGATGACGATCGGCAGGAGGTTCGGCAGCAGATGGCGGCGCAGGATGCGGGTCGGGCTGGCGCCGACGGCACGGGCGGAGTCGATGAACTCGCGGCCGACCAGGCTCAGCGTCGCCGAGCGCACGACGCGGGCGAAGCGCGGGATGCCGGAGATGCCGACCGCGAGCGCGGCGTTGAAGGCGCCGACACCGAGCACGGCGACGATCAGGATCGCCAGCACGATCGCCGGAAAGCCCAGCATCACGTCGAGCAGCCGCACGCCGATGCGATCGACGCGCCCGCCGAGAAAAGCGATCACCATGCCGATCAGCGTACCGGCGATCAGGCTGATCGCGACCGTCAGCAATCCGACCGCCAGCGACAGCCGTGCGCCGTAGAGGATGCGGCTGAAGATGTCGCGGCCGAAGAGATCGCAGCCGAACCAGTGCTCCAGCGACGGCGCGGCAAGGCGCGGGCAGACACGGGTCGCATTCGGATCGAAAGGAGAAAGCAGATGCGCGAACAGCGCCCCGAATACCAGGGCCACCAGGATGACCGATCCTGCCACGGCGCCGGGCGTGCCCAAGGTACGCGCAATCAGGCGACGGGGCGGCAGGACGTTGGTGGCGGCGACGATCCCGGTCATGCGCGCCTCGAGCGGATGCGCGGATCGACGACGCCGTAGAGGAGCTCGAGCGCGAGGTTGATCACGATGTAGGCGCTGGTCGTATAGACGACGAGCCCCTGCACCAGCGGGATGTCCTTGGTCAGCACCGCGTCGATCAGCATCGAGCCCAGGCCCGGCCGGGCGAAGACGCGCTCGGTGACGACGGCGCCGCCGATCAGCACGGCGAACTGCACGCCGAGCAGCGTGATCGGCGGGATCATCGCGTTCCGCATGGCGTGCTTGGCGACGATGCGGAACGCCGAGAGCCCCTTCGCATGCGCGGTGCGGATGTAGTCCTGGGTCATGGTTTCGATCAAAGCGCTGCGGATCAGGCGCGCGAGACCGCCGGCGAGGAACAGCCCGATGGTGATGCTGGGCAGGATCAACGCATCGATGCCGTCGCCGAGGATCGGCACCCATTCGAGCAGCAGCCCGAACACGTAGATCAGCAGCATGCCGATCCAGAAGCTCGGCAGCGACACACCGATCAGCGCCGTCGACATGGTCGCGGTGTCGATCCAGCCATGCGGCTTGAGGCCCGCGGCGATGCCGAGGACGACGCCGAGCACGATGCCGACTAGCAGGCCCCCCAAGGCCAGCTCCAGCGACGGCCGGACGCGGGCGGCGATCATCTCGCTGACCGGCTGCTTGGTCTGGTAGCTGCTGCCCATGTCGCCCGCGACCATCTTGCCGAGGAAGGTCAGGTACTGGACGTAAACCGGCTTATCGAGGCCGAGGCGGCGGCGTTCGTTGTCGAGCACCTCGTCGCTGGCCGGCGTGCCGCCGAGCGCCAGCATGACGGGGTCGCCGGGGATCAGCTGAAGCACCCCGAAGACGATGCTCCAGGTCAGGAACAGCGTCGGGACGATGCCGAGGACGCGTCGAACGAACCAGGGCATCGTCGGGAGCTTCATCCCATCACTCGAACGGCCTGGGGTCCATGAACCGGCGCAGCACGTTCATCGTCAGCCGCGCGCAGACATTCCCGTAGTTGTCCGGCGGCAGCGATCCGACATAGGTCATCGAGCCGACGCTGAACACCGCCCCGCCCGCTGCGGTCTCGAAGAAGGTCATGTCGGCGCAGGACCAATCCTCGCGCGGCCGCGGATGGCGATGGATCAGCATGTCCTCGTTGACCCACCCGTAGTCGTCGTGGATCACGACGCCCTTGGCGACGATCAGCGCATTGGGCGGCGTGCCGTATTTCGGATCGGCGCTGTCGAGCTCGAAGCCGGCGGCCCCGCCGCCCATGAAGCCGCTGTCGCCGAACTTGGTACCGGGCGTGGCGGCCCCCTCGATGCCCTCGGTCATGAAGCTGACGCGCGGATCGCGGATGCCGTCGGTGAAGGCGTAAGGGAATCCCAAGTGCCGGCCCTGCGTCGAGAAGCCGATGCCGACGAGCTTGTGCGAGGCCTTGCCGACGCGGCGCAGCAGGCCACCATAGCCGCCGCCGAACTGGTTGTAGCTCTCGCCGGGCTCGGTCGCCCAGACGCGGATGCCGCCCTCGGCCCGGCGCACCTCGAGCACATGCGGCGCGTCCGTGCTCGGCTCGGCCCGCCAGTAGAAGCCGTTGCCGCCGAGATACATCAGCCGGCCGCCCTGCCCCAGGAACTTCTCGAAGCCCTCGATCATGCGGAGCGAGTGGTATTCGGGATGCTGCGCGCAGATCACGACATTGTAGGGCTCGAGCGCCGCGACGCCTTCTTCGTGCAGGTCGTGGTCGGTGAGCACGTCGTGCTCGATGCCGGCGCGGTCGAGCCAGTCGATCACGTAGCTGTCGCAGTTGATGCGCCCCGTGCCGGATCCCTTCGGCGCCGGATCGTGGAGGCTCATCTGGCGCGGCCGCGTGTCGATCTGCGGGCGAAGCATCGAGGTGATCGAAACGCCCGATCCGTCGACGTGATAGTTGTAAGTCGAGAGGCCGAATTGCAGATTGTAGCCGGGTGTTTCGAGCAGCGCGCCCCAGGCGCGGGCTCGCGGCAGGATCTCGACGCTCCGCTCCGGCCGCCAGTAGCTCGAATAGACCTGATAGCTGAAGGTCGGCACCAGGAAGGCGACCTTCGCCTTGGCAGCCCCCTTCGCCGGACGCACGAAGAACGGGATGTAGTCCTCGCCGCCCTCGCTCTTGATGTGGGCCGCGTAGAAGCCGCTCGACCATTCCTTCGGCACGTCGAGGGCGAAGTCCTCCGGCCAGCCGCAGTCGCCCATGTCGTCCCAGTGGAAATGGATGGCGCCGTACTGCTCGGGCGCGCTCTTCCAGTCGTGGACGGCGCCGGTCCAGTTGGGTCCGGTCATCGCTCTGGTCGGCAGGTTGACCAGGCGGCCATGCGCGGCCTGCGGTCCGACATCGAAGATGCGCTGGGTCTGGATGCCTTGGGCGAAATCCCATTCGGCGAGCACGGCTTCGCCCATCGAGGCGATCCGCGGCCGTTCGATCTTGCCGTTGTAATGCGCGATGATGTCGTCGCCTTCCGGCGCCGCGGCGAGGAACACGCGCGCCGTGCCGGCGATCTTCGGCAGCGACGCCTTGGCTTGCCCGCGCCCGGCGTCGACGATCGTGCCGACAGGATCGAGCGGCGTCTGGCTGATCGCAAGGATGCCCCGGTCGAGGTCGATCACGGCCTCGATCGCATACCAGCGCCGGACCAGCACGGGTACATCGACGGAAACCGTCTCGGCGCCGACGCGGAGCTGGGCGCCGCCATGCGGGCCGAGTTCCAGGCGAACGGCGACGCCGGAGACGTCGATGGCAATCAAGGTCTGCCGCCCCTTGCCGGGCAGCGTCGGCCAGATCGTCGCGTTGAGACGGAGCCCCCCGCCGTCGGCCGGCACGTTGACGGTCTCGATGCGCGCATAGCTGCCGGTATTGGCCGCGTGGAACCGCCCGTCGCGCTTCCCGTCGAGCGGCGTCGGCATCACGACTTCGCGATAGCCCGGTCCCTCGGGATTGGGGTCGGCGCAGAGATGGCGCACGAAGCGCAGCGAGTAAGGCCTGCTGCCCGCGCTGGAAATCATGAAGCGGATGCGTTCGCCCGCGCGCAGGCTCCAGCGATCGACGTATCCAGTCAGCTGATGAATGGTCGTCCCCCGTCGGCGACGGCCTGTCGCCGTGGCGCCAATAATGCCATAGTCTCATTTGGAACTACCAGCAGTATGGCAACCGGGAGGAGAGCTCCATGCGCTTTCGCTACGTGCCTTTGATCGCAGCCGGAACGCTGCTCGCGAACCTTGCATCCGCACAGACCGCACCGCCGGGCCTGACCATCGTCTGGGCCGAGGACGACGCCAATCCGCGCACCTGGGATCCGCGCGTCACCCAGTCCCGCCACGAGACCCAGCTGATCATGCAGGTGTTCGACCAGCTCGTCGGGTCGGACGAGAAGAACGACCTGTTCCCCGGCCTCGCGACCAGCTGGTCGCTCTCGGCGGACGGCCTCGCGCTGACGCTGAAGCTGCGCGACGACGTCACCTTCCATGACGGCACCAAGTTCAACGCGGAGGCAGTGAAGTTCACCTTCGACTCGATCCGCGAGCCGGCGCTCGGCAGCCGTGCGGCGATCGACGTGCTCGGTCCCTACGCCGGCGCCGACGTGATCGGCCCCTACGAAGTCCGCATCCGCTACACGCGTCCCTACGCGCCAGCGGTCGCGACGATGAGCCAGAACGAGCTGTCCCCGGTGTCGCCGGCGGCGGTGAAATCGATGGGCGACGTCGGCTTCGCCGCCGCGCCGGTCGGCGCCGGGCCGTTCAAGTTCGTGAGCTGGGAACGCGGCAAGCAGGTCATCATGGACCGCTACGAGCCCTATAACTGGGCGCCCGCCTTCACCAAGCACAAGGGCCCCAGCAAGGTCGCGCGTGTCATCCATCGCTCGATCGCCGACGCGTCCACCCGCGTCGCCGCGCTCGAACGCGGCGAAGCCGACATCACGGACTTCACGCCGATCCTCGACGTCCGGCGCCTGAACCAGGATCGCCGCTACAAGACGATCCTGACGCCATCCTCGGGCCTGCCCTTCGGCGTGATGCTCAACTCCAAGCGCGGCGTTCTGCAGGACATCCGCGTGCGTCAGGCCCTCATGCACGGCTTCGACCGCAAGGCGCTGACCGAGGACATGTATTTCGGCCTGATCGAGCCGGCCTTCGGCCCGCTGTCGACGACCACGACGGGCTACTGGAAGGAAGTCGAGAAATACTATCCCTTCGATCCGAAGAAGGCTTTCCAGCACATTGGGATCCTAAGCTTAGAATTCCACGTGGACAAGTTGTC